>Ga0302220_10000631_pt1 | contig 29408 bp, 31 predicted proteins | sample II_Palsa_E1_3_FD_194572 | JGI IMG/M metagenome (GOLD analysis project Ga0302220, IMG submission 194572) | Peat permafrost microbial communities from Stordalen Mire near Abisko, Sweden - II_Palsa_E1_3 | ecosystem: Environmental > Terrestrial > Soil > Palsa > Peat permafrost | place: Sweden...
GAATTTGTTGACGAAGGCAAGAAGTTCTCATCCATGATCGGAGGTTGGTTTGATCTGGACTCCAACGACCAAATCGCCAAACTGAAGAAGATAGAGGCGACGGAAGGGCGGCGCGTCTCCCTTGACGGCAATTTGGTAACCATGGGTGACAAATTGCAGTACCAGTCCTGGGTGCTTTTCATCCCACGCGGTTCGACTGCCGAGCACCCCGCTCTGGCAGGGTATGTCTACGATACCGACTATCTGAGGGACAAGTTTTTTCCGCAAGCACTGAACGAAGTGCTGCCAAATCAGGACCAAAAAGATACATCCCATCCTCAAACAACGATCATGGTGCGGACTTCGAAGGACCACACTCCTTTCGCTGCTTCGGCTTGCTGGGATGGAGGTTCGCCTGAAGTAGAGCGTAATTTTGACGGTGTCTTCCCTGGAATGATCCTGGGAGCTAAGCTGCGCGGGACTACGATTGCGAACATCAGTAATCACTTTGTGCGGACGACCTTCCTTGTTTTCGGAGCGCTTTCGCTGCTTATGGGTATAGGTATGCTATTCGCCTATCGAAACGTCGCCCGCGAACTTGCAGTGGCGAAGTTGAAATCCGATTTTGTCTCTAACGTCTCGCACGAGCTGAGAACCCCTCTGGCGCTCATCCGGCTTTACGCAGAGACGCTGGAACTGGGACGCATCTCCAACCCGGGAAAACATCAAGAATATTACGAGATCATTCGCAAAGAGAGTGAGCGGTTGACTTCGCTGATCAATAATATTTTGGACTTTTCGCGTATCGAGTCAGGCAAGAAAGAATACAGCTTCCGCGAAACCGATGTAGCTGATTTGGTGCGGAGCACGCTGGAATCTTATCGTTTTGAAATCGAGCAGAACGGGTTCCAGTTCGAAGAGAAGATCGACAACGATCTGCCACAACTGTGGATGGATCGCGAAGCGATTGCGCGCACACTGCTGAATCTGGTGAACAACGCAGTGAAGTACTCAGCGTCAGAGAAATATCTTGGCGTCCATCTGTACCGTCACAATGGCGGCGTTAGCCTTGAGGTCGTCGATCACGGAATCGGCATTCCCGAGAAAGAACAGCTAAAAATCTTTGAGAAGTTCTATCGAGTGGGCGATCCACTGGTGCATAACACCAAGGGAAGCGGACTAGGGCTGTCTCTGGTGCGCCACATCGTGCAGGCTCATGGAGGTGAAGTTGCGGTTGAGAGCGAGCTCGGTCAAGGCAGCAGGTTCATCATTACTTTACCGGTGCAGACTGCAGAGGTTCAGCAGGCGAAAGGGATATCGGCATGAAACAGCAAGGGAAGACAAAGGTAATTGAAGTCCCGAGGCCGGCGAGAATTCTCGTGGTGGAGGATGAGCCCATGATGGTGACCGGACTTCGAGACAATTTCGAGTTTGAAGGCTATGAAGTAATCACGGCGGGCGATGGGATCGAAGGGCTGCGGCGAGCGCTGGAAGAGTCTCCCGATCTTGTGGTGCTGGATGTGATGATGCCTCGGATGAGCGGACTGGAGGTATGCAAGCAGTTACGTACTCAACGCGGTTCCATCCCGATTATCATGCTGACTGCCCGCGGTCAGGAACTAGACAAGGTGGTGGGCCTCGAACTCGGCGCGGACGACTATGTGACCAAGCCGTTTTCAATCCGGGAGTTGCTGTCGCGAGTGAAGGCGGTGTTGCGACGTACGTCAGTCGTTCCCAAAGATAAGGATCAACACTCCTTTGGCAACGTGGACGTCGATCTGCGTCGTCGTCGAGTGCTCAGGTCAGGCAAGGCTCTCGAGGTTTCCTCGACGGAGTTCGAGCTGTTGAAGTATTTCATCTGTCATTCCGGCGAGACGCTGAGTCGTGATCGTCTTCTGGAAGATGTCTGGGGATACACGAATTACCCAACGACCCGTACGGTGGATACGCACCTGGTACGTCTGCGCCAAAAACTTGAGCCCGATCCCGAGCAACCACAATACTTCCTCACAGTGCACGGAACTGGTTATCGGTTCGTCGGTTAGAGCCAAGATCAGAATCGAAAAGAGGTCGATGATGAGCAACAGGAGAGCACTACCAAAAAGTGAGGGTAAGTTGCGAACCAACGGCGAGCTCCGAGATTACAGCACGCGTCAACCCTCGATCATGTCGTTAATGCCGCCTCCACTATCGAGTGTGTCACTGCAGGACGAGGTGGACTCGCTCGGGCGAGAGCGACTCGATCTCCACGCCCAGCTTTTCGAGGCCGCACAGATCCAGCGCAAACTAAGCGGCCCGCATGAGTTGCGCCACGGCAATTTACAGTTCGCAAGCGAGGTCTTCGCGGCGCGATTTCTCGCCGGGGATTTCACGACGTTCTTGCAAAACGGTTCGAAGGTTCTTGTGGGGCATGGAGACATTGCCGGTAAAGGCGTTGCGGCTGGAATGTGGTTCACCAATTTGGCAGGGCTTTTGCAAAGTTACGGCCGCCCAGATTCTGACCCGGCAAAGATCGCCTCGGAGATCAATCGCCACCTCTGCTATCTGCGGCCAGTTGCGCCGTTCGTAACGGCATTTTTCGCACAGATTGATTGCCATCATGGAAAACTGACCTACTGCAATGCCGGCCATTTTCCGCCGATATTGCTTCGCGCCAATGGGCGGGCTGAGTTACTTGAGAGAGGCGGCCCACTGTTGGGTGCTATCGAAGGTGCGGAGTTCGACTCGGGCGAACTGATTCTCGAATCCGGCGACACGCTGGTCACGTACTCCGATGGTGTACTCGAATGCCGCAACACCTCCGACGAAGAGTTTGGGTTGGATCGGATGCTAGAGGCTTTGCGACAGTCCGAATCGCCATCCGCTCAGGCCACGCTCATGATGCTCCTCGCAACCTTGCAGGACTTCGCGAACGGCAGTCCGCTTTGCGACGACGTCAGTTTGATAGTGATTCAACGCGACGCGGAATGCACCGAAATCCTACATCACTTACCGGATGATCCGTTGAGTGGCAGACAAGTAAGTTAGTGGATCTTTTGGAAGATGGCTCATAGGCGGGCATCGACTTCATTCCGATTGGAGGGAAGACAAGACGGCAATCCCGCTAATCGCGATCGTTGGAGGTCTCGTAGATTCAACTGCCACTGCTGCCGAGCTTTCAGCATCCCTGTCAGCCGCCGGACTGGTCTCAGAGACAACTTGAGTTGTTCTTCTAACTTCAGTCGCGATGTTCCTGCGGAACGCGGTTCTCCTTGCGGTGTTTTCGTAGGGGGGCCATGGACTGTGGGCTAGAATCGACTTGTGAGAACTCCGACTATCAATGCAAGAATCCTTATGTTGCCGTTATTGCTGACTCTGTCTGGCTGCGGCAAGCCTTCTTTGGATGTGGTCCCATCCCTAACCACCATCGGACAGGCGACTCCCATCACTGTCCACGTCCATGATCCTCACGGCGTCAGCAAGCTCACCGCCACCTTGATGCAGAACGGTGCGCAATACCAGGTATGGCAGGCGCCTGCTGTTTCCAGGAGCGCTGATACCATCTTCAATTTTGAGATTGGCGTCAAGACTACGCCGCAGCTGCATGAAGGCCCCGCCCGTCTGATCCTTGAAGCCACGTCTGGCGGCCTGTTCCATGGCACTACCCGCTGGGAGCACGACGTCAACGTGGTCACCCAGCCGCCTCTCATCAGCGCGGACTCTGACCAGCACTACCTTTATCTCGGGATGGCCGATTTAGCCACCATGAACGTCACCGGCAACTACACCTCCGCAGGGGTCCGGGTCGGCAACCAGACTTTCCGTGCCTGGCCAATGCCCGGCGGTAAGCCTGGCCTCTTCTCCCTATTCGCTTTTGCCTGGAACATGCCTCCCGGCACGACGCCGCTGGCCTATGCTTCGAACGCGACTGGAAACGACGTGACTACTCCGCTGACCGTCATTTTCCCAAAGAGGGAACAGCCCGTCTACACGCAGCACGAGATTCAGGTCTCTGACCAGTTCATGCAGAAGGTGCTTGGCGAGCTCGATCCCAAAGGCACCGGCGATCCCGTCGCGCGCTTCATCAAGATCAACACCGAGATGCGCCAGGCCAATAACAAGACCCTGGCCGACCTGCGTCATAAGACTGCCGACCACTTCCTCTGGCATCAACCCTTCACGCGTCAGTCGCATGCCCAGGCTGAGGCTACTTTCGCTGATGTGCGCAGCTATATCTATCATGGCCAAAAGATCGATCAGCAGGTTCACCTCGGCTACGATCTTGCCGTTACCCAGCATGTCGGCGTCGAAGCATCAAACGATGGTCGTGTCGTCTGGGCTGCACCCCTCGGAATCTACGGCAACTGCATCGTGGTGGACCACGGATATGGCCTGCAGACCATCTACGGGCATATGAGCCGGATCGACGTGCATGAAGGCGATATAGTCAAGCGCTCGCAGATCATGGGGCTGAGCGGCATGACTGGGATGGCCGGCGGCGACCACGTCCACTTCGCGATGCAGCTCGATGGAGTCCAGATCGACCCCAAAGAGTGGTGGGACGCGCACTGGATCCAGGACCACGTCGTCCGCCGTGTCGATCTGCCTGGGTTTGGCAAATAGTTGCAAGGCTGGTTTAGAGATCAGGGACAAGAAAGCCAGAAGTCGAGGTCGATAATGACCAGTCGATTCATGATTGGCCTCGTGCGATAGCGAATATTGAGTGAAGACCGTCCAGTAGCCTTTCAAAAGCTTTGGAAGGATCGCGGCCTCGTGACCTGTCGTCTTCTGAGCATCATTTGGCACGCTCTTTGGGGAGAAGAATCTCTATGAGCTAAATCAGTCTCGTGTGATGCAGACATTAGAGCGCCAGGCGGCCGCGATTGGGCAGACGCTGCCTTTCTTGCTCTCGAACTTCAGCGTAGATATTCATCTATCTAAAAGGGTTTCAATGTGCGGCTTAGGCTGCACGTTGAAACGTCCCAACGCCCCGCAATACGATGAGGAAGTAAAGAGAGACCGCAATTAGCGTGATCCCTGAACCTGCCAATGCCTCCGTAATGCCGATAATCGGGATTAGCTTCCCGAGCGCCAGGCTGCCCAGTGGGATGCCCGCTCGAAAGGCAAGATTGTAGACACTCATCACCCTGCCACGCATCTGCTCGGTCACAATCAATTGGACCAGGGACAGCATCAGTGAGGCGGACGCCATGATTGCCGCTCCACTCACAAAAATCAGGATGCAGGAGAGCGGGAGCCGCTTACTCACCGCAAAGGCCACAATAGCGGCTCCCAGCGCGATCAGAGTCAGCAGTGCAACATGTCCTCGTCCCTTTAGATGCTCCAATGCGGCGACGATGAGCGCTTCGACGATTGATCCAGCGCCCGAGCAGACCAGCAAAAGCTGATACGTCTTGGGTCCTCCATGGAAGACAGTACGAACAATCACTGGCAGGAAACCCGTCAGAGAGAAACCGAGCAACGTCGTGCCGAAAGCAAGGAAGACGAGCGGACCCAATCCCTCGCGTTGGCGGATGAAGCTAATCCCTCCACTCATGCTCTTCAGAATAGTTTCTTGCGATTTTGGTGGAACGAAATTTACCTGGATCATCAAGAGCGAGACGATCACTGCGACGAAGGAGACTCCATTCAATGCAAAGCACCAGGCTGCTCCGAGAGTCGAGTAGGCAAGCCATCCCAGCGTTGGTCCGATAATACGTGCAAGATTAAATTGAATCGAATTCATGGCGATGGCGTTGGACAGATCCTTGGTCGGGACCAGCGTTGGCAACAGCGCGGAATACGCCGGCCCGCCGAACGATTGCCCGAGGCCGACGATGAAGGACAGGGAAAGGATGTGCCAAACCTTGACGGAATGAGTGAGGAAAAGCGCGGTTAGAATAAAGGCGCAGATCATTTGGATGTATTGCGAACTCAGCAACATCTTCCTGCGGTCCATCCGGTCTGCAAACACGCCGCCAACCAGAGAAAACAAGATGATTGGAAGCTGGCCAAGAAAAGGTCTAGTCCAAGATAAAAAGGATTCTTCGTGAGGTCATAGACGAGCCAGCTCTGCGCAAATTGCTGAACAAACGTCCCAATGGTGGAGGTACATGCTCCTAGCCACATGAGACGGAAATCTCGATGCCGAAATGCTCGAAATGTCCGACGAACGAATGGCGTCTCGGACACTAGAGACCGGCACTTTCGCATGGATAGGCAGAGTTATTGTCGACTCGCAGGGGGAGCAAGCAACATCGAACATCCAGGTTGAAGACTTGTTCGGTGTAGGCATGCACGTCCGCACAATGTCAGATGAAAATCTGTGCATTCGGTCGCAGAAATCGCCGAGCGACTATTCCGAAGCAGAGGTGGCACCGATTCCAATCGCAGTAAGCTGTTCCAGCCGAGCCATGATCAGATGAATAGATGTTGGTCTTCAGATGAGAGAATTGTTTCATCTGAAGATCGGCTTACTCGAGCGTCATTCTCGTCGGCAAGCATCCGTGAAGACAGCGGCCGTATCCAAATCGCATGTTGCGCCACCCTGCGCGCAGGTAGGTTCCTCCGCCGCCGCTTCGCCGTGTTCGCCCGCAGATCGCAAGTGGATACTGATGGCCACGATTCTGGGATCTTCTCTCGCCTTCATGGACGGCTCGGTGGTTAACGTTGCCCTTCCCACTTTGCAGGCGACCTTCAAAGCCACCTCCGGTGACATTCAGTGGGTGGTCCAGAGCTATGCCTTGTTCAGCGCAGCTTTACTACTCCTCGGGGGCGCCATCGGAGACCGATATGGTCGGCGACGAACATTTCTATGGGGGGTCGTACTTTTTGCGCTGGCTTCTACAGCCTGCGCAGCTTCCGTTTCGATCGCCCAGCTTGTAACGGCCCGCGCAGTGCAGGGGATTGGCGCAGCTCTCTTGATCCCGCAGGGTCTCTCAATTCTCTCCGCATCTTTCGAGCCTGAGCACCGTGGTGGTGCTATCGGCACCTGGTCTGCATGGACGAGTGTCTTTGCCGCCCTCGGTCCGGTCGCCGGGGGGTGGCTCATGCAGGCGTGGTCCTGGAGGCTAATCTTCCTGCTGAATCTGCCACTCGCTCTCATAGTGATCCTCCTGGCGCCTCGGATTCCAGAAAGCCGCGCAGTGAATGAGGGTGAAACGGCGAGGTCGCTTGATCGCTTGGGAGCTACTCTCGCTACTTCAGCCTTTGCCGCCATTATTTATGCGCTCTCGTTCGCTCCTGAGTTTGGTTGGGAGGATCCACGGGTCATATGGCTTTTCGTGGCCGGCCTGGCACTTCTGGCAGCGTTTCTCCGGTCCCAGTCAGGACGGGCGAACGCAATGATGCCACTATCGCTCTTTCGAATTCCGCGCTTCCTCGCCGCCAACCTCCTCACGTTTCTGCTATATGGAGCTCTTGTCGGAGCTCTTTATGTCACACCGTTCTATCTGATCCAGGTACGGCATTATGGTCCGGCACAGGCTGGCGCAGTCTTTCTTCCGCTAATTGCTCTCATGTTTGTCTTTTCGACGAGAGTCGGAGTTCTCATCCCCAGAATCGGCGAAAGGGTCTTGCTATCTGTAGGAGCAACACTCGCGGGGGGCGGCTTCGTTGCTTTCGCATTGTCGGACGGATTGACCGGCTATGTCCGCGCGATTTTGCCTGGAGTACTGCTGCTTGGCACTGGTATGACCTGCGCGGTCGCACCTCTCACGACAGCCGTCATGTCTTCTGTCCCTGAGAGCTCCGCCGGAATTGCCTCGGCCGTAAACAATGCAATGTCTCGACTTGCTGGTCTGATAGCGGTATCTCTACTCTCGCTCGTTCTGGCGCACGGATTCGCTGCGACGCTCGATGCTCGTCTTAGGCATTCCGAACTATCGGCGGAGGTGCGCGCTGAGCTGATTGCAAACCGATCTCATCTCCATGGAGAACCGATTCCAGCAGGACTCACTCCAGACCAGCGGGCGGAGGTTGCATCGTTGCTCGATCTGGCGTTTCTCTCAGGGTTTCGTTCGGTCATGTTTGCCTGTGCTGCCGGGGCATGGGCTGGTGCACTTGCAGTCCTCGTCTTGTTGCGAAAGCCTGCTCCTGCGACCGAGAATGCCCACTCTTGAGATGCTGTCTAACAATGACAAATGGTGAGAATCTCGATCTACTCGCATTGGCGTCGTTCACGGTCGAGTCAGGATGGTGAAGACGGCGTATTCGGAGGACGAGCTTCCGCTCGATCCTGAGTTCGCGACAGTTCTTCTGGACTGTACATGCGAAGCCTGCCGAGGCCTGGCCCGACTCCGGAATAGTGTCGCAGCTTATAGCACTTAGCACTCTTGCCCTAGGGCTGAAGAACGTAGGCAAGGATTTTAGTGAGGGTGGTGTTGGGGCGCAGAATCTTTGATTTCAAACCGTGTGTGCCGGTCCAGAGATATTTATTCCCAAATCAATGATGCGGCGCTTCTATCGTCGGCTGATCGAGTTTCAGCGAAATCCCACTTTTTTCCAGCGTCTGCCCCAGCACTCGGTCTAACTGTGCCGCCGCCTTTAGCCACGCCGCCTTGGCTACTACTTCTGTGGTTTGTGCCTGCACCAGATAAGTCTGCTGCTCGATCACGGAGATATTGGTCATATACCCCGAACTGAAGCTCTCCTGGGCAGCTGCGAACAGCTTTCCCTGTAACTCGCGCGCCGTTGTGGCCGCATCGGCCGCACTTTTCGCCGCGTTTAGCGCAGTGATCGCGTTTCGCACCTCAGCTGCCACCTGTGATTCCAGCTGGGTCGTTCGCAGCTGTTGCTGCCGGAGAAGCGCCTTGTCAGCCCCTAAATTCGCTTTCGCTACGCGGTTCTGTACCGGCAGGAAGAACTGGATTCCGGCTTCATAAACAGTCGATGATCGAGTCCCACCCGTCGGAACCGGGTCGAGCAGGGCATTTCCCGTCAAGGGATCGCCGCCAATCGAGGTCGATCCCGGGATCACCACGCCACGGCTCTCATATGTGCCATAAACATCGACTTCCGGCTTCGTCGCATTCGCCGCGCTCGCGACTTGCCGCTCTCCATTAGTCACCTGCAACCTTGCCTGCTGCACATCTGGGCGCGTTTCCCACGCGCGTTTCACCAATTCGAGCAGTGGCGCCGCAGTCCCCGCCTATGGCGGCACGAGTGGGTCTGTTGCCACGATCTCGGCCATATTGCCATCTGCGGCTGTGAGCGGCTGCGGATCGAGCAGCGTCCGCAGAATCACCTCCTGCTGGTCCCGCAGAGCGACCGCTTGTGTCAGCATCAGCCGCGTACTCGTCACCAGCGACTCCGCCCGCGCTACCTCAATGGGCGCTAACCGCCCTACATCCATCTGCTGCCGGTCGTTATTCAACAGCAACTCGGCAGACGACAATGCCTGTTGCTGCACTTTGACCGAATCCTGCAGGCTTACCAGGTCGACATACAGATTTCCAACCCCGGCGATCGTGCTGATCATCTGCTGTTCGAGCACATCTGCCGAGATCTTCTTATTTGTCTTGGCAATGGCGATATATCGGGTGTTGTTCGCATGTCCGGCTCCGCGCCACAGGGGCTGTGCGATCAGCGCATAAGCATTCGGGTGCGAGAAGGGAACGGCGCTGGAGCGCCCCGAGTAGAAGCTCTGCACAAAGTCGTTCACACCTAATTGGATTGTGGTCCCAGGGCTGAAACCCTTGGTCAGGATGGTATCGCCAAGCGTATTGTCGATCGTCACGGTGTCGGCCTGCGTCGTTGTGCCCTGGGTCGCGGAGGTAAGCGAGACTGCTGGATTGCGCCGCAACCATCCATACCGGCCCAGCAGCTGAGCATCGAAACCAGGCACAGGCGTTCCTTGCGAGTACGGGCTTGAACTCAGGGATAGCGAGTGTGCCCCCTCCGCTACATGGCTGGTGTTGTACGACGAAGACACGGTCGAAGTGATCGGGTCCACGCTCAATGGTGACAAGCCAGGGGATGAGACGCTGAGCAGAGGCACCGCCACTCCTGCCTCGCCCGCCGGCGTATCTGCCACCATGTAATTGATGGCCGCGGTAATCCGCCGCCTTCTGTCAGGAGCACGCTTATGTCCGCCACCGTCTGATCCACCTGCTCAAATTCGATGTCGAGGTTGTTCTTGAGTGCCATTCGAAAGGCTTCCTGCAGAGTTAGATAAAGCGGCCCATCCTGCGGACTCGCTGGAGTCGGCGGGCTCTCTGGCATTTGCGTCAGCGACAGCAAAGGCCGTGGCGCATCCACAACTCCTGCCGAGTTGTGGAGCGTTCCAGGAGCTTGCTGCGCCGCTGTCACACACGCGAGCGCGGACCCCACGATGAACCATCTGAAAGCCCGCCCGGCGCTATGTCGTGCAACGGAGCAACAAAAAAAACATCTCATGTCGAGCGGCCTCCCTTCCGGCCGAACCTGCGTGATCGATCCTTCAGCTGTTGCTTGCACCGCTTCGCGCTTTGCTCCTACTCGCCTCCCTCACCTTCCTGACCCTTGGGCGCCGGCCGCGTGGTCACGCGGGCACCCTCCTTCACCAGATCGTTGGGATTCACAACGACCAGGTCCCCATCCTTCAGCCCGGCGATGATGTACACCTGCGTGCCCAAGTCCCGCCCTACATGCACGGGCCGCATTTGGATGACGTTGTTCTCCACCACCGGCACAAACTCGCCGCGCGCCATCGTAAGAAGACTGTCACCGGGGATCAAAATACCCGGGTTCGGAGCAATGTAGTGCATCTGCGCCGAGGCAAACATGCCTGGTCGCAAGCGATGCTGCCTATCGTTCACCTGCACCTCTGCGAGCAATGTCCGGCTCTGCTGGCTTAGAGAGTGGCTGCTGCGGATCACTTGCCTGTGAACGTCTGTCCCGGCATCTCGGAAAAGGTCAAATCCACATCCTGGCCGGTCTGCACGAAAGGGGCATCCTGCTCCGGCACCGCGACAAAGATCTCCATGCTGCGGAGGTCCACGACATCGAATAACTCGCCGCCCTGCGCGCCACCCGTCGGCGGCCCGCCCGTGGAGCCGGCCGCAGGCACAGGCATCATGCCGAGCGAGGCCCCTGAGGCAGACACAAAACTGCCCACCTCGACGTTTCGTGCCGTTACCGAACCGTCGATGGGTGAGCGTATCTGCTCAAACTCCGCCAGGGATTGCGCATGGGCCAGCGCCGCCTTCACTGCATTCGTTGCGGCCTGCAAGTTCGACTGTGCCGACTCCACCGCCGCCAGTGCCGTGTCGTCCTCCTGCTTCGACAAAATACCGTGGAGCACAAGTGGATGAACCCTGTCGTACGTTGCCTGCTGCAGCCGCAGCGCTGCCTGCGCCGTCGCTACGCCATCCTTACTCTGCTGCACCATTGCCGTCTGCTGCGACACCACAGTGTCCAGGTCCGGTGCAGAGATCAACCCCAATAGCTGTCCTTTGCGTACCGTGTCACCCAGGTCCACATACCGCGCCTTCAGAAATCCGGAAGCTCGCGCGTAGATATGGGTGGAGTTGAGTGGGGTCACCGTACCCGGCAGAGTCAACTCCTGCTCTGCGGTCGCGCCATGCACCATCTGCACCTCAACTACCGGCACCGAGTTCTGCTGCTGCTTCGCTTTGGCGTCTACTTCCTTATTGCGTTTTTGGTGGGGCAGCCATCCAACCACCAAGGCGACAGCGAGCACTGCGACCACGATCAAAATCCATAGCAGCCGCCGGCCGGGCTTCCGCTGCCGATGCTGATCATGCCGCTCCTCCGAAGGCGAACCTGGCGGTGTAGTGGCTCCTGCGCTCATTGGTACGCTCCTCGCGTCTCGTCATCTATCCGCTTATCCCAGTTCACTGGCGGCTCTTTGCTAAATACCGAATACATCACCGGCACGATAAACAGCGTTCCCACCGTCGCGAACAAGAGGCCTCCAATCACCGCGCGTCCAATCGGCGCATTCTGTTCTCCGCCTTCGCCCAGCGCCATAGGCAGCATGCCGATGATCATCGCCAGCGCCGTTATGCACACTGGCCTCAGCCGCGTCGTGCCCGCGATCAGCGCCGCTTGCTTCGCATCCTTGCTCCCTTCGCCCTCGCCGCGCGAGTCACCCGCGAAGCTCACTACCAGGATGCTGTTTGTAGTCGCAACACCGATTGTCATCAGCGCCCCCATTAGCGATGGAACGTTGAACGTCGTCTGGGTCAGGAACAACATCCATACGATCCCCGCAAAAGCCCCCGGAAGCGCCATGAGAATGATGAACGGAATGGTCCATGACTGAAAATTCATCGCCATCAGCAGATACACAAACATTACCGCCGCTGCGATCCCGATCTCCAGGTTTTGAAAGGACGTGTTCATCGTCAACACTTGACCGCTCAGAATAATCTCGATCCCAGGCGGCAGGTGTTGTGAGTTCTTCTCCACGATCTTCTCTACGTCACTTGCCACCCCGCCCAGGTCTCGCTGCGCCACATTCGCGAATACATCCATCACCGGTAGTGCGTTGTAGTGCGATACCGTCAACGGTGCAACCTGCCGCTGTGTCTCTGACACATTCCTTAGCAACTGGTCACTCGCCCCGCTCGCCGCCGCAGTTATAGGCGTCCCCTCCAGCGTATCGAAGTTGTCCAACCGGTACTGCGGTACCTGCACGATGACCGGGTACTCGACGCCCGTCTTCGGATCGAGCCAGAAATTCGGCGCAACTTGCCCGCTGCCTGAAAGCAACAGCAGCACGTTGTCAGAGACATCTTTCGCCGTCAGCGCAAGCTCCCGTGCCTTCAGCCGGTCCACTTTGATGTTCAGCTTCGGCGCGTTGACAGCCTGCTGCATAAACACGTCCACTGCGCCTGGAATATTCTTGATTTGCTCCTGGAGCGTCTCGGCGATTTGCGCCGTTGACGCGGCGTCCTTTCCCCGGACCTGCACATCGATCGGCGCGGGCAGACCGAAGTTCAGCGTTTGATTGGTAATATCCGCCGGTTCGAAAAAAAAGGTCTCCTGGGGAAATGTCTGCGCGAAATCGTGCCGCAGGACCTGCATCCACTCTTGCGTCGGACGGTGCTTGGTCGCGAGGAGCACCAGCACATCACCATCCCCATTGCTTGTCGTATCGCTTGCCGAGTAGGCCAGGTTTACGCCTCCCGGCGGCAGCCCGATATTGTTCACTATCATCTGGAGTTGCTCCGGCGGAATGACTCGCCGAATCTCTTCGTTCACCTGCTTGAACACCTCAGTAGCCGTTTCGATCCGCGTTCCTACCGGTGGCCGTACATGAAACTCCATCTGTCCCGAGTCCACATACGGAAAAAAGTCCCGGCCGATTATCGGAATCAATGCCAACGAGCCCAGCGATACTGCGGCAAACACGGCGAGGGTGGCTGCCCGGTGTTCCAGCGCCCACTCTAGTCCGCCTTTGTACTTCTCTGCAAACCGATCAAATCCATGCTCGAATTTTTGGTGGAAGCGCCAGATGAAGCTTCGGCTGAGCGGCGACGCCTCTTCCTGACCCTGATAGAGCGGCGCCTCCTTTGGCATGAGGAAATGCATCATCGTCGGCACCAGCGTCCGCGACAGCCCATACGACGCAACCAGCGCGAGTACCACATTCAGTGCCAGCGGCGTAAAGATGTATTTCGCGGAACCCGAGAGCAAGGTCACCGGCACGAATACGATGTATATCGACATCGTTGAGATCAGCGCCGGGACCGCCACCTGTTCCGCACTGTCAAGAATCGCGGAGGCCAGCGGCTTCTTTTGCTCCAACCCAAGGTTTCGGTGCGTGTTCTCGATCTCCACCGTTGCGTCATCGACCAGCATGCCCACCGCCAGCGCTAAACCGCCTAACGACATAACGTTGATCGCTTCAGTGTTCAATCGACGAAGAAAGCGGCTGCGCATCAATCCAGGCCTAATGACTCACAGTATTGTGTTCTCCTCGCTTAGCTTTTGGCCCGTCACTTGCTTCAGCATGCATTTGTCCAACACCTTGGTTCCTCTATTCGGGCCTGGTTCTTGCGAATAATGAGTCCTCGCCTGTGTCCTTCCACTTGCCGTCCAGCTCGGCCAGTTCGACTGGAAGCGGGTTACCACTCGAGATGAAGGGAGTGCTCAAAATACGCAAATGGATTTGAAGCCATCATCCGTTCAACTTCTCCGCAAATTTTGGCCCAATGTTCCAGGGGGATAGATAAAAATGCTTGAACGACCTCGGGATCGAACTGACCTCCGGATTCACGAAGGATCTCATCCCGTGCCACCGACTCGGGCAGAGCGCGCCGGTACGGCCGGTCCGAGGTCATTGCGTCAAATGTGTCGGCAACTGCAAAGATTCGAGATCCCAGGGGAATTTCTCGCCCGCGGAGCCCTTGCGGATAACCCGTCCCATCGAAACGTTCGTGATGTGTGAGCACGATTTCGGCCGAAGTCGCCAGCGAGGGGATGCGGTGGACAATTTCGTAACCGATTCGCACATTTTTTCCATGATCGCCCGCTCCTCGGAGGTAAGTGGCCCAGGCTTATGCAGAACCCTGTCAGGAATAGCGATTTTGCCGATATCGTGTAGAAATGCGCCACGGTGAATCGTCCACATTTCTGAGGAGGAGCACCCCAGAGCCTCAGCGAGTTCGAGGGAATACCGAGCGACGCGGTGACAGTGTTGCGCCGTCTCGTTGTCGCGAAGCCCCAATGCGAGGCCAAACGCATAGAGCATTTCTTCTGACGTCTGCTCGAGACGTTTGAATTCAAGCTGCGACTCTTCAATACGTGCATGCAGCAAGCATTCCAGCTGGAGACGACGCTCTTCAAGATCATGTTCTGCGCGGCGCATTGCTACGGCACGATCAATCCGGACAATTGTCGTGTCAGGATGCGGCATCCCGACGAAATAATCCGACGCACCTGAGCCGGCGGCCTGGAGAGCGAAATCGACATTCCCCGAATCCGCAATCACAATGGTTGCCATCATGGGGTATTGTCGGCGACATTCGTCCAGGAACTTGAGGATTTTTGGATCTGGACCTCCAGGATTCAGCAGAACCACATCGAACGCTCCAACCCCCAGGATGCCATGAGCCTGCGCCAAGCTGGTGCAGATTTCTCCAGTCATCCCGGGAGCGGTGACGACTCTTTCGAGTGTTGGGTCGGTCTGTCGATCGCCCTGGATGACAAGTAAGCGGAGCTCCGAGGTTTGGATAGGGTTCAGCACGCTATTCGTCTTAGCAATACACGTGCCATTTATAATCACCAGAAAAACAAAGGGATAATCCAACGGTGGGAGCCAGCGAAGCTTCTGAAATTTCCGAAACTTCGGGATTGGCCACTGGTCGGAAGACGCTCAGTCCGCTAAGATTTAATCATCCCCTTTTCCTGATGGAGTGCCCTTGTCGAACGCTGATCCTCGTTTCGAAAATCGGAAGAAACGGACGATCCGCGGGTACGCAATCGCGATGCTCTCTGTCTGTGCGGCGCTGTTGATGCACTCGCTCTTCGAATTGAAATCTGCTCCAGTATCGCTTTTTTTTGCGCGGGAATGTTGAGCGGATGGTTTGGTGGTGCAGGACCGGGCCTTCTTTCAGTTTTGCTGTCGGCATTGGGGTTCTACTACCACTGTCTTCCACCCACCTATACGTTTGCAGCAGAGCCTGATCAGGGGGCGAGATTCCTGGCGTTCGTTGTGTCCTCCTTGTTTGTAGGCTTTTTTAGCGCTGCACAACGAAGAGCAACAGAATCGCTTCGGCAGACCCGTGACGATTTGCGCGAACAGTCAAGAAAGTTGAACAGACAAACGAGTCGCTCACCAGAAGCGAGGCTTATCTAGCCGAAGCGCAGACGCTGAGCCACACTGGCAGCTTCGGATGGAATATTTCCAGCGGAGAGCTTTTCTGGTCAGAGGAGACCTTTCGGATCTTTGAATGCGACAGAACGGTGAAGCCGACCCCCGAACTGGCTCTCCAGCGTATCCATCCTGAGGATGTCCGGATGGTTCAACAGACAACGGAAGGAATTTCCTCCAATGGAGGAGATTTTGATTTAGAGCACCGGCTGTTGATGCCCAACGGTTCGGTCAAAACAGTCCGCTTCGTAGGCCACTCTATCGAGGATCCGGCGGGCGGCTCATCCTTCCTTGGAGCATTACGGCCATGAAGCATGCGTTCGAAGAGATTCGAGTACTGAGAGACCAGCTAACAAAGAGAACCTGGCTCTTCGCGAAGAAGTCGATATCACACGAATGTTCGAAGAGATCGTTGGTTCCTCTCCCGCACTGCAAGCGGTGCTCGCAAAGGTTGCCAGGGTAGCCCCGGTTGACTCCACGGTTCTAATGACCGGAGAAACAGGCACGGGCAAGGAGCTCATCGCGCGCGCCATTCACAAACGCTCGCAACGGTCCGCGTGCGCCTTTGTCAGTGTGAACTGCGCCGCGATCCCTCGTGACCTGATTGCATCAGAGTTGTTTGGGCACGAAAAGGGCGCGTTCACAGGCGCGACACAGCGGCGTTTGGGTTGCTTCGAATCGGCTGATGGGGGCACCATCTTTCTCGATGAGGTCGGTGATCTGCCACTGGAAGCGCAGATTTCGTTGTTGCGGGTGCTTCAGGAGCGAGAATTTCAGCGCGTAGGCTCCAATGAGTCTTTGCAGATTGACGTTCGCGTTGTTGCAGCGACAAATCGTAACTTGGAAGAGGCAATCGTGGCTGGCGCATTTCGCGAGGATCTGTTTTACCGGCTCAACGTATTCCCGATCGAAGTGCCTCCGCTGCGTCAGCGAAGTTCTAAGCCCGGAATGGCGGCGCAGTGCGGTCAGCTTCACTTGTGAGCCTGGCGTTAGCGAGCGGCATGCGTGTTTTCTGTTGCCAGGGCCGCGCCCTCTTTGAGAACGCCTAATCCAAAGATCGTCGATCCAGTCGTTCGTCGTCAGCAAAACACCGATTACATGGGTCCCGACAACAGCGATCCAGCTTGTTGACCAGTCCTCATCCCCGTTGGGCATCGCGGAGGTGTCCCAAAGGTCGCCATAGATCTCGGTCACCACAGTGAGGATCAAATCGCGGATTGCCGGGTATTCCGAATAATCTGGTCGCCTAATGGCCATGTATTGTTGAGCAATTTTATCCCGACAACCGGCGTTTACCGGAAACTGCGGTTTGGGTCCAGTGAAGCACTGTAACACTAATTTGCGGGAGCCAAGGTCCAAACCTAAAGTCCTTGTTTAGAGGACTTTGAACAACAAACGCTAGGATGGGAGTACCTGAGCTGCCACCTGGCCTCTTCTTCAATAAACCAAGAGAAGCCAGGTAGCAGATGCCCTCCGTCAGCTCCAGCAAGACTCCATGCCAAAGTCGCGATCCCAGCGTTGCGCTTAGGGCAGAGTGACGTCCAGATGTCCAATCTTTGTCGTCACCGCCGCGAAGATGCCCGCCTCCGTAAACCAAAGCTCCTGCTTGCTCTGGTCGAGCGCAATATCGTAGTAGCCGCTATTCGCCGAAGGAATCGTGTAGTCCGTGAACGAACCAAGATATGGATTCAGTACGCCGAGCAGACCGGAGTCCCCCTCGAACCAGACCCGTCCCAGCCGATCGATACGCATATCCTCCGCCAGGGCATTAGCCGTTGGGATCGTATATTCGATCCACCCCAGCGTCAGGCGAGGCCGTACCACCGCATTGGAAGGAGCCACAGGAGTCTGAACACCCGTCGCGGGACCGGAGCCGGCTGGCCGTACCGTCACGCCGCTCTGGCTGGCATCGCGTGTACTCGGTGAGACCACCTCGTCGCTATGCGGCGCCACCTGCGGGTACAGCAGCGCAAACGCATTGGCATAGTACTCCGACACCCAGACCGTACCATTGGCATTCGCCTGTACTCCAGCCGGATTCCCGCCAAAGGTCGGCACCAGGTACGTGCTGATCACATTCGTGTTCGGGTTAAGCCTGCGAACTTTGTTCGTGCCTGCCGCTCCCGCACCGTCGAAGTTTCGTTCCACAAACCAGATGTTGCCCGTAGCGTCTATGCTGAGCTGTTCGATGTTATCGTCGGGATGCTCCAGCGCAACCATCCACTCGGTGATCACACCATTGGGCGTAAGACGGCCCACGCCTGTGGTCTCGGAAAACCACTTGCTTCCATCCTGCGCCAGTTGCAGGAACAGTGGCGACCCACCAGAGGGAATCGCATACTCCTCGACGCTTCCCGTGGTCGGATTCAGAAGGCCGATCGCATGGTTTGATCCATCGGTAAACCAGATGCCGCTCGCAGCGATCTTCACGGTAACCGGCTGGCCTCCGTTGCGTATGGGAAACTCCGCACTCGTCTGGTTCGCCTTCAGCTGTGCGATCTTGCCTGCACTCGTCTCGGCATACCAGATGCTGCCGTCGCCGGCGATGTCTACACCCTGCGGCAAGCTGAAGGTAGAAGGCGTCGGAACTTCGGTGATAGTGGCTTGCTGGCTATTGACCGACACGGCGGTACCAACGGTGGAGCTCTGCGCCTGCACATTCAGCGGGGCTGCACAGCACAAGACAGCGAGAACGACAAAAGACAGCATAGGTTTCACGAAAGATCTCCTTAGGATCGTCTGGTGCGCGCAACAAACCAGGTCCAGGAGAAAGGTAGGGCAGCGAACAAGGCCAGAAAAAACGGACGCTCTCCACATGTACGCATTTGCTTCGTCTTCAACCACGAATGCAGCTACAGGCAGAGTCTTGCGTTCTTCACCCTACCACACGAAACGTGACGATCACGTCCTCGACCGTACAGGATGGACCAGGACGCACGGGCTGATGTGCTGATTACCTCGATTGAGGACGGTATTCGTTCTGCAGCGGTGTGTTTGGCCGACATCACGACCGACAACCCTAATGTCCGGTACGAACGAGGCTTTGCTTTTGCTGCGAACCGGCTGTCGTCACGGTTTGCTCAAATGAACGAACCGGCAAAATATCCCTTTGACATAAAGCATCGAGCGATTATCCTCTACAAAACCGAGGCACAAAGCGATTTCAAGCTATTGAGTGATGCCATCACTGACCGCTTGAAAACGGCGGCTGAGCGGGGCCAGGCGTTACAGCAGATTGCCGATGAACCGGTGGCTCCGGTGAGTGGCCTAAGCCCGATTGAGTTGACGGTTCTAGCGGTGGCGGCCGGCACCGCCGATGATCCCGAAGCCGGTTTCAGACTTTGGTCCGATCACCAATCACTGCTAAGAAGTCCGTTTTGAAGAGTCTGCTCGCCAAACCCTGATGAGGAGGATTGTAGAAGAGCGCGTGGCGATTATTCCGAATAAATACAGAGCTCGATGCGGCACTCCGCAATGCGGGCTCAATGCTCATCGAACCGATACCGCCACGAGGACCCGGCGGCCCGGAGCTGCTCCAGCCCGGATCGAACACTACGAGAGCAGCTCCTGGCGAAAGTTCAGTAACTGAAGCTAAGCTCGTCCCTGGGTGTTCCAGGGCATCTTTCAGCGACAGCCAACATCTGTTCTCCCCGGGTCCAGACGTGTGAAACCTCGGCGTAACCGACCTTTGGGCGAAAAGTGATGAGATCTGCACGTTTTCCGATCTCGATGCTTCCGGTATCGGCATCGATTCCGAGGTGTTGTGCAGGATTCGAGGTGACCAGTCTGAAAGCGGCCCAAAGAGGCATACCTTCTTCCGCCATGCGCATGACACACGCCAGCATGGAAGGGAAGTGATAGTCGCTGCAGAGAATGTCAACGAGACCTTCTGCTAAAGCGTCTTCACAGGAGAGATTGCCGCAGTGTGATCCTCTGCGGTAATAATTCGGAGCTCCCATGCAGACGAGCATTCCAAGTTCCTTCGCTTTACGCGCAGCCTCTATGCAGACGGGCATCTCGGACAGTGTGGCCCCCGCTTCGAACGCTTCCACGACGTGTTCGATTGTTGTATCGTCATGGCTTCCCAGCGGAATTCGGCCACTAAGAAACTTTTTCACCTGAAGCCGATTATTCGTGGCACGCGCTCTGGCTGTACGCTCTTCCATTCTTACGCGCGCGTCCACGACGGACACCTTGAATCTCTCTGCATACTGACGGATCAATGCTTCGAGATCACGGAACTGCCTTTCTCCCGGGGTGTCGTCATTGAAGACAAGATTGCCGACAATACCGAGATTCAGTAGCTCCTCGAGAGCCGGCAGGGCATCTTCATAGTGCGGACTCCAGCGCACATGGATGAGGTGATTGCCTCGAAGCTGAGGTGCAAGCTGTTCAAGCTGTCTGGCGAGAGCAAGGCCGTCGCCACGCCATGATCCGACTGGGCCGTCTCTTTCGGCTGAGATCCGAACTCCGGAGACGATTGTCGTGAGGCCGCAGCTCAGGGCACGGAGATCCATGACGTGCATGGCCATCTCTAACGGAAATCTGGCGCTGGGACGGGGCGCCAGTTCCCGCTCGAGGTAATCCGTATGGATGTCGATCACGCCTGGAGCGAGGATCGCGCCTCTAAGATCGATAGCATCCGCGTAGTTGCGGGTGCTTATGTCAGAGATGCGATCGTCTGTGATCACCAGGGATCCGTTCACTTCCTTATCGGGAAGCACTATGCGGGCATTTGTCAGTATGGTTGGTTTCATAGTTGTTCGTCGCACCTGTGCGATCGTGAATTCAATTCCATCCGGTCGACGTGGACCGGTTACTGATGCGAGAGAAGACGGCGGCGGACGCTGTCCGAAAGACGCTCCATCCCTGTAATCAAAACGATGATGATCAATCCATACGCAAGCATGTCCTTGTAGCGCAGTAGCCGGTCGGCGAAGTCGAATTCGAACCCGATACCGCCTCCACCAAAGACACCCAGCGGAATGGCGGCTCTCAGGTTGACATCGAATGCGTAAAAGAGGTTCGCGATGAAGGACGGGACGACTTCGGGAAGAATGGCGTAACGGATCAGTTGCAGCTTTGTCCCTCCGACACTTTGAATGGATTCGAAGATTCCCTTATCGGCCTGCTCGATGGCATCCGCGAAGAGCTTCCCAAACATTCCGATCGATCCGATGGACAGAGACAACATGCCGGCAAACGGTCCTATTCCGACGGCAATGAGTAGAACCAGCAAAACTACGAAACTCGGAAGAGACCTTTCGGCTGCCAGCAGAGCACGGACGACCATTCGCAGTCTCGGGCTTGGGGAGACATTTGTCGCCGCGAAAAAGGCGAGAACTAAGGCGACGCATCCGCCAAAGAAGGTCCCGAGAAAGGCCATGGAGACCGTCTCAAACAGGGATTTGACCAGACCTCTCTTTCGCCAGATGAGTTGCAGATTCGGGGGGAACATGTCCGCCGCCAGCTCCCGCACATAATGCAGATCTGTCGAGAACGAGGTCGGATCGACTCTGAGATATGCGGCTGAACAAAACAGGATAGCAACTGTGGCGAGAAGGAAAAGAGTCGTGTTTCTGAACTTTCTCGACGGAAGGACGTTAGCTGGAACGTCGAATGTCATATCTTATGGCCTCCGTCAAACACTCGCGTACGGAAATAATCGGAGGCCCGTTCAGAAAACAGCACCAGTGCCAGAGAGCACAGGATCGCTACGGTTGCTTTTGGGTATTCGAGTGCGCCGATCGAGGTGCTGAGCACGTATCCGATGCCGCCCGCTCCCACGGCGCCAAGGAGAACTGAAGCGCGCACGTTCACCTCAAAACGGAACAAGGCGTTTGCCAACAGCGACGGCAGAACCTGCGGAAAGATCGCGTACCGGATGACCTGCGTACGGGTCGCCCCGGTGACGGCAATGGACTCCAGAAGCTTCGGGTCGATCTCCTCGATGGCGTCTGCCAGCAGTTTGGCCAGCATCCCGACGCTCGCTATAGAGAGTGCAATCAGTCCTGGAAGCGCTCCAAGGCCGAGCGCGGCGACTGCCATCAGGAGCAGGATGATCTCGGGTAATCCACGCTCAAAGCCGATAAGGAAGCGCACGGTGTTCCGCAACCACGCCGGTGCCACATTTGAAGAGGCTGCCAGACCACAAGGCACAGACAATAGCGTCCCAAATACGGTCGATGACAATGCCATAACGACCGTTACCAGAATGGGCTGCAGCATCGCAGGAAATTCAGACCATGCGGGTGGAAAGAATAGGTTCAGAAGGGACACGCCCTTCGAAATGCCGTTGGCAAAGGCCGAGACGCTCACACCGCAAATCAGGGAGGCCGGGATGACCAGCGCTAGAAGAACGGCAGAGTATGCCAGAAGCCGCTTGCCGGAGATCGTGGTGCGCGCCTTCCTCAACTGCAATTGCCCAATTGAGTCTATCGTAAGGATTTCTTCAGCGACCGCCATCTAGGAATTTGCTCCATGTGGTAACGGCTGCGAATAGTCCGAGTCGAGGTACGGGCCCATGGTGTGGACGCCATCGAGGAGAACAGCGTGCTCCGTATCATGGCTTGCATAGATCATCTCGAGTTCGTGCTGCTTCAGTCGCGGAGGTCCGTCGTAGACGATTCTGCCGTTGCGCATTCCGATGACGCGGGTGCAATATCGCGCAACGAGCTCTGGCTGATGAAACGCCCCCAGCACCGGAGTCTCCTGCGCTAAAGGCTGAAGGAGCGACATGATCGCTTCAGCATTTCGAGGGTCCAGACTCGAGATGGGTTCATCCGCAAGATAGATCAACGGACTCTGATAGACCGCGCGTGCAATGGCGACCCGCTGCATCTCTCCTCCGCTCAGCGATCCTGCGAGCCGACCGGCAAACGACGTCATTCTCACGCGATCGAGAGCCGCCATCGCCTCGCGAGCTTCGGTATCGAGAAAGCCGCGGAGCCAACTCCGAATCGGGTTGATCTGGCCTAGCCGGCCGATCATCACGTTTTCGAGGACGCTCAGGCGTTTGACCAGGTTCGATCCCTGAAACATGACGCCGATATGGCGTCGCGCCTTGCGAAGCTGTCTGGCAGTCACATTGGTGGTTGGATAGGACTCGTTTCTCGGAGAAACAAGTGTGATCTCTCCCTGATCGGGTTGCGTTAGCCCGGTAATGCAGCGAAGCGTGAGAGACTTTCCTGCGCCACTCGATCCCAGGATGGAAACGAACTCACCTTTTGTCACTTTGAAGCTGACGTTGTTGATCAGCCGCTTTCCACTCGGCAGCGATTTCACGATTGACGAGACAGTGAGCATAAGCGGTCCCTACTTTTCGTTGATATTCAGGTCTTTGATCTGGTCGGCGTACTTGCGGAGAGGGGCGTAATTGGAATCGCTCACCGGGACAAACGTTAGATCGGGTATCCGGTAAGTGTCTTTGAAGACCTGCCAGAGGGCTGGGTCCTTCTGCGGAATGTCAACAAGGGCTTGCTGAATCTTCAGTTTGAGAGGACCAGGCAAAGTGCTTCTGACGCAGATCGGTGAGTGTGGGATTGGTTCAGAGGTCCAAAGGATGCGCAGGTCGTCCGGTGCAAGCTTCCCCAGCGCGATAAGGCGCGGAATCAGGATCTGTTGCATGACCGATCCGGCATCGATCTTTCCCGCTTTGATGGTCAGGATGCCAGCTGCCTGGGAACCGGCAAAGATGACCTTGCCGAAATCTCTCTCCGGATTCAGGCCGATGCTCTGGAGATACGCTCGCGGGATCAGATAGCCCGACGTGGACGCGGGATCGACGAACATGAACGTGAGATTCTTTGCCTGCGTCTTGAGGTCGTCGATCGAATGCAGTGGGCTGTTTTTGGGAACGGCAATGATGGAATTGTATGTGCCGAGTGTCCCATTCGCATTGCCGGCCGCCACGATGGGCTCAGCGCCCGCTTTTTGTGATGCCAGGAGATATCCCATCGGACCGAACGCCGCGATGTCGATTTTTCCCGTGTGCATCGCTTCAATCGTCGGCGCGTAGCCCGTGACATTGATGACCTCAACGGGAATATTGAGTTGAGATTTCAGATAGTCACTAAGTAGTTTCGCTCGAACGGAGTTATCTTGCATCTCTTCTTCCGAGGGCTGGAAGGCAAATCGGATGATGCCTGGATTGCCGTTGGTCCTCTCTGATGACTTGCAGGCGACGATCGAGCTCGCAGCCAACGCGGATATGACAAGCAGAAATGCGGCGCGCCATCGACCCTCGAAAACAGAAGTGCATCTGAATTCATGCATAGACGGCCTCTTTCAACTTGCCGTACTCGAGAACGAGAGAACGGTCCGCCATGCGCTGCAGGGAATGCTCGTCATGACTGATCAGAATGACGGATGTTCCGGCATTCTTCAGGTCGAGGATCATATCGATGACGGCGTCCTTGGTTTTCATATCCAGAGAAGCCGTTGGCTCGTCGACCAGAAGGAAGCGAGGACGGGAAACGATGGCGCGCGCGATATTGACCCTCTGTTGCTCACCTCCGCTGAAGGTCGCCGGATAGGCGTCCCACAGCTCCTCAGGCAGGCTGAGCCGAGCGAAGTATTCCTTTGTGAGCGTGCGCGCTTTTTCGGAGTCGTAACGGCGCGACATCAAAGCCGAGGCGACGATATCGATCGCGGGGACTCGGGGAATGACCTGAAGAAACTGGGAGCAATAGGTCATCTCCGACTTCCTGATCTGCAGGATCGCATGTTCAGAAGCGCCGATGAGATCCGTGACTGCGCCGGATTCTCCGGTGTACAGAATCTGTCCAGCATTCGAAAGGTATGTCCGATAGATGCATTTCATCAATGTGGACTTTCCCGAACCGGATTTTCCTGTCAAAGCGACGATCTCGCCTTCGTCCACCGAGAACGACACATCCTCCAGAGCGGGGATCAACTTGTCGTTCTGTGTATGCATCTGGAACCTCTTCCTGAGGTTCACAACTTCCAGAAGCCTGCTCATGCGCTCTCACCCATCGTTGTTATAGAAGCGAACTCACTAATAGCTGTGTATATCCATGTTGAGGATCCTGCAGGATCTGATCGGTCAGGCCCTCCTCAACAATCTGCCCATGCTTTAAAACCATCGTTCGATCTGTCAGCATCCGAATCACACCCAGATCGTGGGAGACGACGATCATCGAGATTCCCAGTTGCTGCTGGAGCCCACGGATAAGATCGAGAACCTTCGCCTGAACCGAGAGATCGAGCCCGCTGGTGACTTCGTCAAGCAGCAGCAACGGCGGATCGTTTGCGATGGCCTTCGAGATTTGAACTCTCTGTTGCATGCCGCCACTAAAACGGGCGGGACTCTCGTCCATACGCTTCACTGGCACCTCTGTATGGGTGAGCAGGTGGGCCGCTCTGTCCCGGATCTTGCCGACATGAAAAACATTCGCCATCAAAAGTTTCTCCGCGATATTTCCGCCGGCAGTGAATCGGAAGTTCAATCCGTCGCGTGGATTCTGGTACACCATCCCCATCAGATGATTCCGGATATAGCGCTTTCTCTGATTCGAGAGCTCGAGCATGTTCGTCATGCCTTCGTCGACATGACGAAAGTGAGCTTCACCTGAGGTGGCGGCAAGATCGAAGTAGAGCATTTGAATCAATGTGCTCTTGCCGGAACCACTCTCGCCGACGATGCCGAGGACTTCGCCCGGGTAGAGATCGAAGCTGATGTTGTTGCAGGCGACGATCGTTCCGGTCTTGGGACAGATGTTCGTCTGAAATGCGGCTCCCGTACGATCGGACAGCCCAGGAGTGATTGCGCCGTAGACTTTGGAGAGATTACGAACGCGAAGAAGCGGATTATCTTGCATAAGAGTGTTCATGCACGCTCCGGATTCGTGAACAGACGTTGCGGCGGCCGAGTTCCGGTCTTGAGCTTGTCCATGAAGTTGCTGTCGTTCACTACATGAGAACGGCTAAAGTCGTCAGCGTAGACCTCATCCATGAACGCTTTGTTTGCTCCGGTGCTGGAACAGCGAATGCCTTCGAACTCTTCTACCCAGAAGCGTATGTCCTCGAACTCCAGAGGCACCACTTTCGTAAAGGGAGGAATGCAGTGGATTCGTTTCTCGCGCCCGGCGCCAAAGAGATAGAGACACCGTGCCATGTTCAGATTCGGCACATCCCAGCGAGGGATCGGGCTCGGTGTTGCGGTATAGCGGGAGTTCACCATGATGGGATAGCCCGCTCCTCCCATCATGACGCCATATCTGACGTAAGACTCATAGAGCGAGACCCAAAGTTTTGCGTAGTCGGCCTCGGCGTGCATCTGACGGGTCTTCGCCTCGTGCCGCTCCACGTTCCGCAGAATCTCCGGCTGCGGAACCTGGAGAACGAGAATCTGGGACTCGGTGAGAATCTCCTCAGGAACGCGGTGACGTGTCTGAATGATTGTTGCTTCAGCCGTATCGAAGGTGAGATCGCAGTTCGTCATCTCGTTGACGAACTGTCGCAGGTTGCAGGCGTTGACACTCGCATCGCTCCCCTGGTCAATGACCTTCAGTACATCGTCAGGTCCGATGAGGGACAGTGTCAGATGCAATCCTCCGGTTCCCCATCCCCGGGAAATGGGCATTTCGGGAGAGGAGTAGGGCACCTGATAGCCAGGAATGCAAACCGCCTTGAGCGTCTTCCGGCGAATCTCTTTCTTCGTGCCCTCGTCGATGAACGCAAAGTTATATTGTGTCTGAAACCGGCTGACCTCAATCATCGTCGTCCTCGCTCTCGTCCTCTCCCGCCAGTACGACAACTTCCGCCTCGTCTGAATTGATCCTCAATATGTCTCTGATCTCCTGTAGTCCAGCCTGGAAGGTCACATAATGAGGAAGCTTGAGGTGATTAACAAAACCATACGACTCGATGGCCTCGGTGTGATAAAGAACAAACTCCTGGTTGTTCGCAGGGTTGTTCGGATCGGGTGAACGAAGAGCGCTCTCGACCATGCCCATAGAGATGCCTTTGGATTCGTTGTGACCGAAACAAAGGCCGTAACCCACAGACAACTGCGGCACAGAACGATTCGAGCCTTTCTTCGATACGCTGATGCTTCCAACCATCTCAGTCTCTGTGACCTTGATCTTGCCGACGTACCGCAAACGTCTTCTCGAATCCCGAAGACGGACCGGCACCTCGCCAACGCGAAGTTCGCCGACCGTGCCATGCGAAACCCCGAAGCCGCGCTGGGTGCTGTAGGCCATGCACATCAGAGAGCCGGTCTCTGCGCGTGCGAGCATCTGCAGGACCGCCGATCGCGGAACCGGAAATTTAATCGCTTCTCGGGTTACATCGACGACCCTCCTATCCTCGCCGGGCCGTGCCTCCTGGCTCATCAGTCCTTCCCGAAGAAAGATGTCGATTACTTTGCTGTAGGTACACACCCCATGCAGCTTGTCCGGATCGATCTGCCCGCGCAGGCCTTCCAGATAAGTGTTGATCTCGCCAAGTGAAGACCGCATCCATGAGGGACAGAGCAGGCGGAAGGAATAGTCGCGCGTCGGCCCAAGAATCTGACCGCCCGGAATCTCACGAAACGTCGAAGAAATACGGCGATGAACGAACATCTCGCGAGTGTTGAGTGTCTCCGAGTAGTACCGTCTCTGCAGGGTGGCGCGATAGGCCCTCAAGTGAAAGGCTGCTTCAAAAGAATCTCCTTCTACCTGTAAAAGCGCTAATGCCGCATGTTCCGGAGCATACAGCGCCCCTTCCCCCATCGCGCGATCGATAGCCAGTCGCATCTGCGTGCGGGCCTGATCGACTTCGATAGGCTGTGTCTTTCCTTTCCAGCGAAAGTACTCAACCAGCCGATTTGCATTTTCAATCGCGTCCTGACCGCCTTTGACTGCTACATAGCCCATGAGTCACCTCTTCTCTCGCCGGACGGTACGGTCCCCCAGCTCACTTTAGTCGTTCGAGGGAGCGACAAGACACAGGGACCGGCGGCCACACTGTCACACGTCATATAAACATCAACTCCGGTTGGGAACTCGCAGTTGCGTGATTGCAGCGCTTCAAGAAACTCCGGAGCGAGCCCAGCCACGTAGACAATCGATTCGGTCTCAATCCCTGGCCCTGAGAGGGTGAGCCTGAGGCAATTCGAGAGCGGAGCGGGCGAGATCGCCTCGACTTCAAGAAGAACTGTCGCACCTGTCTCGGGAAACACCAGCTCACCGGCCTTCGCGGATCTCAGAGCTGCAACCGCATCCTCGGTATCTCGACCGTGCACAAAGACGAAGTCGGCTTCTTCGACGGACGCTTCAACCGCCTGAGTTTGTCGTACGAGATAGCCTACTGCCAAGCTGGCATCGCGTCCCAGGAAGAAGCTTACGTCGCTACTAAAGAGCATCAGGGCGATGAGGGTGGCCGACTGGCTCAGATCAGCCGGTTTCTCAACTTCGACCTCGTTTAACAATCCAATTGAGCCAGGCCGGGCAGTGCAGTTCAACAGAACTCGGTAATGCCTTTGGGCGTCGAACACTGGGTCATAGGAACGAGTCAATGTACTGGTGCTCATTGTTCCTCCATGAGTTTGAAGTCGACCTGGGTCTGGAGGATCAGATCAAATTCATCCTGCTGTTCGCGCATGAGAATGTCCCGCTGTTCGTTCAGGAAAGTATTGATATCGTGAGGCACAGGGTTTCCGCTCTGAAGGAGAGCGTCGACAACCGCAATGCAATAGGTTCGTACCGGCTCGTCTCCGAGGCAGACTCCGTAGCCCGGCATGCGATCGACGAGGACCTCGCATTCTGTCGTCAGAGCCTCGCCCAGATAGAACTTCTGGCTTTCGAGCGAGTCGTGTGCCGCAATCATGGTCAGGCAGACCGAAGGCGACTGCGAGACAGTCACCGTGTGATTGCTCTCGAGTCGCAGAACCAGCTCACGTAACGGATCAAGCTGGCATTCACAAAGAACGCGGTCGTTATCGAATGCAGTGGAGTTAGCTTCGTCTTGGCTTCTCAGAATTCTGCTCCCTCGATGGGTAAATTCACGACGATCAACAGAAGGTCGAAACGAACCCTGAATTGCACGTATCAATATTTTTATGGTTCGTGCACGAACAAGTTCATATTCCCATGAGTGGCGCGAGCATGCGTGAATGGAATATTACAGAAGCCGAATTTTTACAGAGGGAGGTAAAGTTTTATTCCAAGGCATTTGCATTAAATACGGAATTCGTGTGTGGAATTAGTACGTCTACGAACTATAATTCGAGAGGCGTCGGAGCCTGGTTGTGCCATGTACCGGTTCCCCTCGTCTTCGTGACCGCAGGTTATCCCTGAAATGGAGCTGAATGAGCGATCCAGGCATCATACCCAGATACGCCATCTACTTTTCGCCGGCTGCGAATACGCCGCTGCTGTGTCTCGGCAATGAATGGCTTGGTCGAGACCCTGCTACAAGCGCCGTGCTGACGCCAGAACTACCCGCAACTCTCGACGAGAGCGAATGGAAGCGAGTAACTGGGACCGCCGCGAAGTATGGCTTTCACGCGACGCTGAAACCACCGTTCCGCCTTGCCGACGAAGTCACGTTGCTGGAGCTCCAGCAGGAGATGAAGAGGTTTGCGTACTCAGAAAGTCCCTTCCACGCGCCTCATCTTACAGTT
>Ga0302220_10000636_pt1 | contig 29218 bp, 31 predicted proteins | sample II_Palsa_E1_3_FD_194572 | JGI IMG/M metagenome (GOLD analysis project Ga0302220, IMG submission 194572) | Peat permafrost microbial communities from Stordalen Mire near Abisko, Sweden - II_Palsa_E1_3 | ecosystem: Environmental > Terrestrial > Soil > Palsa > Peat permafrost | place: Sweden...
TGAATCCCGATCGGGCTGAATCAAACAGCACGACCTCAAACCCTGCTCACCAGGAGAAAAAGGCTGCATAAATTTTATCCGTCGAGGCGACAACTAGCTTGAAATCTTCCGCAGTTGCAAGCGAATCACTTCGCCGGCGCCAAGGCCGTAGGTGCTCATCATCAACAGCAACGCGTGATCGCGTAGCCCGCGGGCCGTGCTTGTGTCTACGGCGCGCAACAGTCGCTGAACGTCATCCCAAGGTAGGGCACGCCGTGGTCGTTCGAACCGTGGTTGCACCGGCGAAATCACCGCGTCGGCCAAATCGGTGCGAATGCGTCCGCTAGCCAACAAGAATCGGGCAAAGGATCTGACCGTGCTGGCGATGTCAGCCGTCGTCGAGCGAGCATAGTGGCGGGCGCACTCGATGAGGAATGCGTCGATGTCGGGCAAGCTCAACTGCCGCCAGGACTTGCCGGAACGGCTCAGGTGCCCGAGGAGCTTGCCGACATGGTCGAGCTTCTTGTGGATCGTGACCTCCGGGTTGCCCCGATGTTGCCCAAGGTGGGCAGCGTAGTCACGCAGGACCGCTGTGGCAGGTGGCGAACGGCGTTCGATGGGTCTCCATGGCGGTACTGGTGTGCCCATGACCTCGTAGACGCGGCGTAGCGAGCGCATCGGCGAACTTGCAAGACCCCGATGGGGGGTGGTGATCCCGCGTGAATGCACATACCAAGCCTGGAAGCGCTCGGCTCCATCGCGCGTCAGCTCGGCCGTTTCGTCAAGACCGAGCACGTGGCAGTAGCGTCTGAATTGGCTGATCCATTGTAGGTATAGCTGTGCGGTGCTTGCTCTGACGCAGCGATCGCCGCGCCACACACGCAGGATGTCCTGGGTGGTGGGTATGCGCTCGGGTTGCAGTGTGTTGTGAGATAGCTTGACCATGTGAATGGCGGCAAAGTGTGTCGTCGACCAGGATAGATCGGCAGATCGTGTGTGTCAGGCCCCATCTCGTGTTGGTAGTCTTCGACAGCGAACCGGCTGCGGTCTCCGAATCCAAGCGGCGGTGGTAGATGTGCAAGCGTCTGGTCGTCGAGGCCAAGTCGAAGGCGTCCAAGGAAGCCAACATCAACGGCAAGAGCCACATCGGTGTCGGCATCCCTCAGAGCTCGAAGAGCACGCTGAACGGGCTTGAGGCGACGACGAAGCCAACGAACCGCCGCCGGCAGCGATACCTCCAGGTCACGCATATTTGCCGCCGCCGCCTCGATGCTAGCTGAATGTGCGGTCGTAAAGATCGCCTCTTCGACCTCGATAAGCAGCCCAGGCAAGCGTGCTGCCAGGAAGTCGGGCAACAGACTGAAGGTGCAGTGCCCTTGGGGGCAGTACCAACGGGCCACGCGGACACCGGAAGGTTTGACCCTCATGTAGCTTCCATGACGAGCAATGCCGCAGCCACCGGAAGGGTGCAGTGGGCATGCGTACAGCTTCGCAACCCGCCACTCACGACCTGCGATATAGGCTTCCACGCCAGAACTCGTGTGCATCGGAATTTGCAAGCGCACTCCTCGTCGCGCCAACGGGCATCTGGGCGCGTAATGGAATTATATCGAGTGTGCAGGGCTGCTCCCGCTTATAAGCAAAGGCCGAAGGCATCATTCTCCAGATAAAACCGCGCTCGGGATAATGCGCTTTATCTGGAGCTCCAGATAAAGCGCACGCGAGACGCGGCTTTGTTAAGGCAGAAGACAACGTTCCGAAAGCAGCACGTACATCCGATCTGCTTGCGACACGCTTCATCAAACTGATCGGCAAGCTGTTCGCTGCGGAAGCCCGCAGTGCGACGTGGACAGCGGAGCGACGACAGCGGCTGCGACGACGATACAGCACTCGCGTGCTCGGCATCATCCAGAAGTTGATGCTCGAACAATTACCGGCTGTTGTACCCAAAAGCCTGCTCGGGAAGGCACTGAACTACTTGCGTGGACAATGGCCGAAGCTGGTCCGCTATGTCGAAAACGGTGACTGGCCAATCTCGAATAATGCTTGCGAAAATGCGATCAGGCCATTCTGCGTAGGACGCCGCTCATGGCTCTTCAGTGACACTGTTGCTGGTGCAAACGCGAGCGCCAATCTCTACACGCTTGTCGAAACTTGCAAGGCCAACCGCATCGATCCCTACCGTTACCTCGCCTGGCTGTTCCAGCAGCTTCCCCTGGCGAAGACCGTCGACGACTACGATGCGCATATGCCCTGGCGGATGCCTGACGCACTTCGCTGACCCACGTCTCTACCGCACATCATGCGTCTTTGGATCTGACTCTGAGAGGCGTCAATGAATGACCGCATACCATGCAACCACTCGAAGAGGCGAAGGGCACGAACATCATTTCACGTGGAGACCGGAGCGATGGCCGTATGAAAATGACTATCGCGGAGGATTGCGAGGATTTTATTTAACCCCTTGACTTTGGCCGGCTAATGGGTGGCACAGGGGGTATTGGTCTGTTGGCCTATTCACCGCTTGCCTTTGGCTGGTTGTCGGGCAAGTATGAGCAAGGCGCGCGGCCCGAGGGCGCCCGCATCACCTTGTTCGAACGCTTCCAGCGCTACAGCAAGCCGCAGGCCGTGCAAGCGACCAGCCGATATGTCGAACTCGCGAAGCGGCATGGTTTGTCGCCCGCGCAATTCGCGCTGGCGTTTGTCAATAGCTGGCCGTTTGTCACGAGTAACCTGATCGGTGCGACTTCACTCGCGCAACTGAAGGAGAACATCGCGAGCGTGGAGCTTAAATTGTCGCCGGAGCTATTGGCGGAAATCGACGCGTTGCATGAACTGCAGCCGAATCCCGTACCGTAAGCATTCTCGGGAAAACAAGCCGCGCTGATCCCGGTACGCCCGGCCGCGGGTTACGCGCTGATGCTAGCAAGCCGCCGCTGCGCACCGCGGCGGCTTGCTGTGCGCCAGATTTCGCCGCAGCTTGGTCGCCATCCAGACGACACTGAACGCGAGGATTACGAACAACACCGCGAAATGTGGGGCCAAGCTTTACGCAAATCTACTGTGCCAATCGCACATATCTTGCGACGATCCGGTCGTAGGTGCCATCTTGCTTCATTGACGCCAGTTCCTTATCGAAGGATTGGGATAGTTTGCTCAAGTCACGAACCTTGGTAAATGCCAGGTAGCTTGGCACCGATTCAAGCGGCGGCGACAATTCCTCGATCTCCGAGCGCAATCCCAGGCGGTTTGCTGCATCAAGTAACACTTCGCGGTAGCTCGGTATCAGATCGACATGCCCGACGGCCAATTTTTGGAGATTGCTATCGATAGTGTTGGTCCGATCGATACGCCACAACGTGCCATCTTTGACGGCCGCATCGAACTTCTTGCCGTAGCTAGTTCCATTAATGATGCCGATGTTGACGCCGCGCACCGAATTCAGATCGCCGTCAAAGCGTATCGTTGAGTTTTTCCTCGCAAAAAAAGCCACGACCTGTGTCGTCAATGGTTCTTTCGGAAAGGCAAGAAACAGTTCGCGTTCCGGTAGCTTGAAGCTCGAAAAGACACCATCGACAGCACCTGTCTTGGCCTCTTCGATGCAGCGCGCCCAAGGCATCAATTTGATTTCTACCGGAGATCCTGCGCGTCGAAATGCCTCAGTGACAAGATCGACCAGCATGCCGGTCGGCTTGCCGTCGACCAGAAACGCGGTCGGCCGGGTATTGGCGGCAGCCAGAACCAGCGTCTCGGCACAAACCGAGCGCGCAGTCATGATAAGACTCATCGACATAAGCAGCAGAAAAACCCATGCGGTTTTCAGTCGTGGCGGCATATTTTATCCCTTAAACACTGGCCGGTCGCTGCTCGTCTTGATCCTATCCTGTCTGTATTGTTATTACAAATAGACAATTCGACGGTCGGCTTGCCCCATCTGGCCAGCGCCGGAATTTTCGAGCCACGGTGCACAAGATCCCCCCGAGCTTAAATCACGCCGCTGACCATCCATAAGTGTTTGTTATCGAGGTAGATAGAAGTTGTCTTGGCCCTGTTCGAATGGAAGTTTTACTGTTACGGCAGTTTCACTGTCCAAGGATGACCATGAACACCTATAAAGCCATACGCAAGAACCCGTCGGCAGCGCCTGCCGACTCGAAAATTCTCACGGCGTTGCGAGAGATTCCTGTGTCGGCACTGAGTGACAATATGCACCGCAATATCGGTACAGGCGAGTTGCGGCCTTACCATCGCCCAGGTACGCAGACGATGGCGGGCACAGCCGTCACAATGCGTTCGCGCGGTGGCGACAATTTAACGCTGTTGCGGGCATTTGAATTCTGCCGCCCGGGTGACGTTTTGGTCATTGACGCAGGCGGCGACCTGAACAACGCGGTGATCGGCGGCATCCTGTCATTCTACGCCGCTAAAATCGGCATGGCAGGTGTTGTGCTCGACGGTGCAATCCGCGACGTGGCCGAGATCCGCGCTCGCGATTTCCCGGTTTACGCGCGCGGCGTTACGCATCGCGGTCCGTACAAGGATGGCCCGGGTGAGATTAACGTAGCAGTGTCGGTCGGCGGCATGGTAGTTCATCCCGGCGAGATCCTCGTGGGCGACCAGGATGGCCTGCTGACGATTCCGCAAGAGGGTGTCGAATCATTGATCGAGAAAGCACGTGCGCATCTGGAGGCGGAAGCTCAGACCATGCGAGCCATGACGGAAGGGCGCTGGGATCGTAGCTTTATCGATGCGCTCGAAGCGCGTTGCAGTAATTGAATTGACGCACAGCTACCTGTCGTTGATATCGATATTTTTAGGAAAATAAAGTGAGCTCATCACGTATTGCCGCTCGTGTACGGCGCATCAAGCCCTCTCCCAGCAGCGCCGCAGCAGATCGTGCCGCCGAGTTACGTAGACAGGGTAAGGAAATCATAAATCTGGTGGTTGGCGAGCCGGATTTCGATACTCCAGAATATATTCGGCGGGCCGCATATGAAGCGATAGAGCGTGGTGAAACGCGCTATACCCAGAACGCCGGCACACCGGCGCTACGGACGGCGATCGCAGTTAAACTTGAGCGCGAAAATCAGCTGTCCTACGATCCTCGCCAGATTATCGTGACCTGCGGAGCCAAACACGCGATCTTCAATGCTTTGGCCGTCACCGTCGAAGCCGGCGACGAAGTGCTGATACCGGCTCCTTATTGGGTATCGTACCCCGATATGGCTCTGGCCAGCGACGGTGTACCGGTAGCGCTTCCTTGCTCCGAATCGGACGGCTTCAAGCTGACGGCAGCCACACTGGAAGCTGCGATCACCTCGCGTTCGCGCTGGCTTATCCTCAACTCACCGAACAATCCCACTGGTGCCACTTACAGTAGCGCTGAATTACGGGCACTTGCTGACGTCCTGTTATGCCATCCGTCGGTGCTGGTCATGATGGACGATATTTACGAGCATATACGCTTCGACGATGCCGATCATGTTCATCTATTGAACATCGAACCCCAACTCCGCTCCCGCACTCTGGTGATCAACGGCGTCTCGAAGACCTATGCGATGACCGGCTGGCGAATCGGTTATGCGGCAGGTCCGTTGGACATCATTGCAGCAATGGACACACTGCAATCGCAATCGACCAGCAATGCCAGTTCGATCAGTCAAGCCGCAGCTTTGGCAGCGCTCTCAGGTGAGCAGACGTTTGTTACGGACTCCGGACGTACCTATCGCGAGCGCCGCGACTATGCAGTGAAAGCGCTTAACGCAATTCCCGGTATCAGTTGCCTGGCGCCGGACGGCTCATTTTGTCTGTATGTCAACTGCAGTGGCTTGATCGGCCGCACCACTCCGCGGGGAACAGTACTCAATGACGATACGGAAGTTGTGCTGTACCTGCTCGAAGACGCGGGCGTGGCGGTAGTTGCCGGTTCCGCTTACGGCTTGTCGCCGTATTTCAGAATGTCGATAGCAGCCGGCATTGAAATCATCGCCGAAGGCTGCCGCAAGATTGCCGAGGTTGTTGCTGCCCTGGTATGACACCTAAAAAAGATGGCGCATGGCGTAAATGCCATGGCCATCCAAATACCTCCCGCGAAGACATCCAACAACGACTACCACTACAGCTACAACATTCCATTAATCAAAGCTGATCAACACCTTCATGGCTTTGGACCGGTCTGTCGCGGCTTCGAATGCCTGTACCGAATCCCGATATCCGTAAATACCTGAAATCACCGGCTTCACGTCGATTAATCCCTGGTTCAGCAATTCAACAGCGATGGCGAATTCCTCGTGAAAGCGAAACGCCCCGCGTAGATCGAATTCTTTAGCGACAAAGGTGTTGATGGGTAAGGTCATCTCACCGCCTAAGCCAATCTGCACGATGATGCCGCGGGGGCGGATTGCATCCAATGCACTTCGCAATGCTTGCTGGTTACCGCTTGCTTCAAATAGCACGTCGAAGCTGCCTTTGTTTGCGGTAAAAGGTGCTAGTGCGGCAGGCGTTTCGGCAATATTGAATGCATGGTCGGCGCCGACGCGCAACGCAGTCTCAAGTGGCAGCGTATTGACATCGGTAACGGCGATGCTGGCTGCGCCGGCGCGTCGCGCCGCGGCCACGACAAGTGCGCCGATCGGACCGCAGCCGGTGACCAGCACTCGCTTGCCGAGCAACGATCCGGCACGGCGAACCGCATGTAATGCGACTGACAGAGGTTCCGCCATGGCCGCCTCGCCATCGCTAAGGCGGTCCGACACGGTATAGGCTTGAGTGCGATCGATCACAATCTCTTGCCTAAACGCGCCTTGCACATGGGGATTGCGCATGGCGCTGCCGTAGTAGCGCATATCGATACAGTGATTTTGCAATCCTTGTTGGCAGTAGTTGCAAAGGCCGCAAGGGCGGCTTGGGCTGATTGCAACCCGTGTGCCAAGTTCGATGTCATCGACGCCTGTACCTAGTTCCGCGACAACGCCTGATACTTCATGCCCGAGAACCATGGGTTCCTGAATCCGTACGGTACCAAATCCGCCGTTATGGAAATAGTGAAGATCCGATCCGCAAATTCCACCGGCTCGAACGCGGATTCTTAGCTGGCCCGCTTCAAGGGACGGCGTCGGAACCTCTTCAATTCTGAGATCATGAGGTGCGTGGATAACAAGTGCATGCATGACAATGCCTTATGAGGTTGAATGGGAAATCTTTTAATCGCCTGTAGCTTAGTGCTCGCGCAGAGGCTGTACAAAGAGGGAATACTTTTTGCCGTATAACCGATGCTTATGACAGTTTCTTTATTCAATCGCGCGGCCCATCTCCTCGACCACTTTCTTGGCATCGCCGAAGACCATCATGGTCTTGTCCAGATAGAACAATTCGTTATCCAGACCGGCATAACCCGCTGCCATCGAACGTTTGTTGACGATAATCGTGCGTGCCTTGTAGGCCTCCAGAATCGGCATCCCGGCAATCGGCGATTTCGGATCGTTCTTGGCAGCCGGGTTGACCACGTCGTTCGCGCCCAGCACCAGTACCACGTCGACCTGACCGAACTCGGCGTTGATCTCATCCATCTCGAACACCTGATCGTACGGCACTTCGGCCTCAGCCAGCAAGACGTTCATATGGCCCGGCATGCGGCCCGCCACCGGGTGAATTGCGTAGCGCACCTGCACGCCTTTTTCGGTCAGCTTCTCAGCCAGCTCCTTCAGCGCGTGCTGCGCACGAGCCACGGCCAAGCCGTAACCCGGCACGATCACCACCGACTCGGCGTTCGACAACATAAATGCCGCATCATCGGCCGAACCCGATTTCACCGGACGCTGTTCCGCCGTGCCGCTGGCGGCCGCACCGGCTTCGTTGCCGAAACCGCCCAGCAGCACATTGATAAACGAGCGGTTCATCGCCCGGCACATGATGTACGACAGAATCGCACCTGAAGAGCCGACCAACGAGCCCGAAATAATCAGCATCGGGTTATTCAGCGAGAAGCCAATACCGGCTGCGGCCCAACCCGAATACGAGTTCAACATCGACACCACCACCGGCATATCGGCGCCGCCGATCGGGATGATAATCAACACGCCCAGTACAAAGGCAATGGCGGTCATGATGATGTAGGGCAACCAAGCTTGCGTCAGGAAGAACAGCACGCCGAAACCGACCATGGCCACCGCCAGCAGCAGGTTCAGCATATGCTGACCCGCATAGGTGACGGGTGCGCCCTGGAACAGACGGAATTTGTATTTACCCGACAGCTTGCCGAAGGCGATGATCGAACCCGAGAAGGTAATCGCCCCGACAAAGGTGCCGATAAACAGCTCGATCCGGTTGCCGTAAGGCAGCGGATCGCCCGGCGCCGCCAGGCCGAAGGCCGACGGCTCAGACACCACCGCATAGGCAATACAGACCGCCGCCAAACCGATCAGCGAGTGCATGGCCGCGACCAGCTCCGGCATTTTGGTCATCTGGACCCGCGCCGCCACAAAGGCGCCGATCGAGCCGCCGACCACCAAAGCGCCCAACAGCAAACCCAGACCCAAGCCCAGGCCACCTTGCGCCTGCTTGACGATCAAGGCGAGCGTGGTGAGGATGGCCAGCGTCATGCCGATCATGCCGAACAGATTGCCGATACGCGCGGTACGCGGATGCGACAGGCCTTTCAGCGCCTGGATAAAACACACCGAGGCAACCAGATATAACAGCGTGACAAGGTTCAAACTCATGCTGCCTCCCCGGCCGTGTCGGCTTTTGCCTTGGGCTCTTTCTTCTTGAACATCTCCAGCATTCGCCGGGTCACTAAAAAGCCACCGAATACATTGACTGCGGCCAGGCCCACGGCCAGCGTACCGAATACCTTGCCGGTGTTGCCGTAAGTCAGGGCCGCGGCCAGCATCGCGCCGACGATGACGATCGCCGAAATCGCATTGGTGACGGCCATCAGCGGCGTATGCAAAGCCGGCGTGACGGTCCAGACCACGTGGTAGCCGACATAAATCGCCAGCACAAAAATAATCAGATTGATGGTGGTGTGACTAATGATTTCCATGAGGGGTCTCCGTTAAGCTTTGCGCAGAACCTGACCATCGCGGCACAACAACGTCGCCGCCACGATATCGTCCTGGGTGTCGATAATCAGTTTTCCTTCCTTGTCGACAATCAACTTCAGGAAGTCGAGCACATTGCGCGCATACAGCGAAGACGCATCGGCCGCCACCGTAGATGCCAAATTGCTATGTCCGACAATCTGCACACCGTATTTGGTGACGGTCTGATCGGTTTCGGTCAAGGGGCAGTTGCCACCACCGTTGGCGCCACGTCCGGCCGCCAGATCGACGATCACAGAACCCGGCTTCATCGCCTTGACGGTCTCTTCAGACAGCAAGGTCGGCGCCGCGCGCCCCGGTATCAAGGCGGTGGTAATGACGATATCGGCCAGCTTGGCACGCTCGTGCACCTGGGCCGATTGCCGTTTCAGCCAGCTTTCGGGCATAGGACGGGCATAACCGCCGACGCCTTCGGCCGCATCGCGCTCTTCCTGAGTTTCAAACGGCACGTCGACAAACTTCGCGCCCAGCGATTCGATTTGCTCCTTGACGGCCGGTCGCACGTCGGATGCTTCGACCACCGCGCCCAGACGCTTGGCCGTGGCAATTGCCTGCAGACCCGCGACCCCGGCGCCGAGCACCAGCACCCGCGCCGCTTTGACGGTGCCGGCGGCGGTCATCAACATCGGCATAAAGCGCTGATACAGACCCGCGGCCACCAGCACAGCACGGTAACCGGCAATATTGGCCTGCGACGACAGCACGTCCATGCTTTGGGCGCGCGTGGTACGCGGCGCGGCTTCGAGCGCGAAGGCGGTCAAGTTGGCGGCGGCGAGCCGGGCGGTATTCTCGGCATCGAAGGGGTTCAGCATGCCGATCAGCACAGCGCCGGCCTTGAGTTGCGGCAACTCGGTTTCTAGCGGCGACTGCACTTTCAGGACGATTTCGGCGCCGAAAGCCGATGCCAGATCCACCAATTCAGCGCCTGCTGCGGCAAACGCGTCGTCAGTATAGTAGGCGCCGTCGCCGGCTCCGCGCTGTACCGTAACGCGATGGCCTTGCGCCACGAGCTTCTTGACGGTCTCCGGTGTCGCGGCTACCCGCGCCTCACCGGGCCGCGTCTCTGCGGGAATGCCGATTTTCATGAAGTGCTCCTGATGATTGGATTCGCCAAACGGTGCGCAGCCAAGCGTAAATAGGCGAATCATCATCCAGATGCGCATCGGAACCCGATGCGTCCGATGTCCGCGTTGAGCTACGAGCCGGCACGAAAGTTGGCTTGCTATGGTTGAGTGTGGCTATCCCGAGGCAGCGTTGCCGTATCGAGTGCAGAGTTGGACTATGTCTACTTCAAAGAGGCAAGCGCTTCGCCAATTTTTCGGCAGCCTTCGGCAATGGTTTCAATATGTGCCGCGATGGACATTCTGAAGTAGGGAGACACGCCATATGAGGAACCCGCGACCAAGGCGACACCTGCATCTTCAAGCAAGAACAGGACGATGTCGGCATCGTTTGCAAGGATTTTGCCCTGAGCGGTGGTGCGGCCGATCAAACCGCCGCAGTTGACGTACAAATAGAATGCGCCTCCCGGTGTGCGGCAACTCAGGCCCGGAATGGCATTGATAGCCGACAGGGCATAGTCGCGGCGCTCGCGATAGATGCGTACCGTGTCCGCCACGAAACTTTGGTCGCCGGATAGTGCCGCGAGTGCGGCTGCCTGGCTGATCGAACTGGCATTGCTGGTGGATTGCGACTGCAAGGTGTCCATGGCCGCAATAATATCGGCCGGGCCTGCCGCATAACCGATACGCCAGCCGGTCATGGCATAAGTCTTGGAGACACCGTTGACTACTAGAGTACGCGAACGCAATGCCGGTTCGACAGTCAGCAAATGATCGATCTGTCCCTCGTCAAAACGGATATGCTCATAAATGTCATCCATCATCACCAATACCTGGGGATGCCGTAGCAATACCTCGGCGAGCGCACGCAACTCTTGGGCACTATACGTGGCGCCGGTCGGGTTGGTCGGCGAATTGATGATTAACCAACGCGAGCGTGGTGTGATTGCCGCTTCGAGGGTGGCTGCGGTAAGTTTGAAACCATTCTCTTCGGTACACGGAAGAATCACGGGGACGCCATCGCAGGCCAGCGTCATGTCCGGGTAAGACACCCAATAGGGTGCGGGAATCAAGACTTCGTCGCCTGCTTCGACCGTAGTCGCCAAGGCATTAAAGATCGCATGCTTGGCGCCGCAGGTCACAATGATATGACGGGGCTCATATGAAATATGGTTTTCGCGCTCAAGCTTGGCGGCGATGGCAGTGCGTAATGCCAGCGTGCCTGCCGTCTGCGTGTAACGGGTTTCGCCACGCTCCATAGCTTCGTAAGCGGCTTGTCGGATGTGCGCGGGCGTTTCGAAATCGGGTTCGCCGACGACGAGATTGACAATGGTTTTGCCTTGCCGGCGCAACTCTGCTGCACGGTCCGCAGCGGCGCTACTCGGTGACGGTTTGATACGCTGTATACGAGCAGCAATTCGCGATGAACTCACCCTGTACTCCTGAAGGATTTTGATATTATCGAACGTTAAGCGTATGGCGGAATTCGCGCCAAGATGTCTTTCATCTGTCGGTATAGCATCCGCTTATGCTTCACCATATCGCCTGGATGCAAAGACTTGCGCCGCCGATCTAGGCTAAAACCCTTGTATGCTCAAGGCCACGCTGTTTATTTCCGACTTTTCGCGGTCCTTCACTTACTTTATGATTGACTCATCCCAATTGCGGACAAAACGCGGTCCATGAACCTCCGGCGCCTTAAGTACTTTGTTAAGATTGTTGATATCGGCAGCCTCACGAAGGCGGCGGAAGTTCTGCATATTGCGCAACCGGCATTGAGTCAGCAGCTGATTACGCTGGAACATGAATTTGGCCAGCAATTGCTCACGCGTACCAAGCGTGGCGTGGCCGCGACGGAGGCCGGGATTACCCTCTATCGGCACGCGCAATTGATTTTGCGGCAGTTTGAACAAGCGCAAAGCGATGTGAAAAATGCCGGGCAGACGCTATCCGGGCAGGTGTCGGTCGGGCTGGCGCCAGGCACCGGCGCGTCGGTGCTGTCGCTGCCGCTATTACAAATAGTCCGGGCTCGCCATCCCAACATTCTGCTCTATATCAATGAGAATTTTGGCACCACGCTCAGTGAACTGATCATGAATGGCCGCATGGATATGGCCGTACTGTACGGCGATAAGCCGGTACATGGCTTGACCTTCCAATTGCTGCTGAATGAGGAGCTGTCTCTGATTGCTTCGCCCAGCATGGGCATCGTAAAAACGCAGATCGAAGTGGCTGCGCTCGCAGATGTTCCGCTGCTGCTGCCTCGTCCTTACAATTATTTGCGAAAGTACGTTGACGAAGCCTTTTCGCAACTGAATATGATCCCGCGAGTGATTGCCGAAATCGAATCGGCCTCGACGCTTGCCGCGGCGGTTGGCGCCGGCTTGGGCGCCACCATTCTGCCGGATTCGACCGCACGTTTGGTGGCCGCTGCCGCGGGCGCGCTGCAATGCCGGATTATCGGGCCGGTTATCAAAATCCCGCTTTCGCTATGTCTGTCGCGGGATTTGCCGCTGTCTGAGCCTGCCCTGGCGGTCAAGGAGATTATTCTCGAACTGGTGCGCGACCGCGTACTAGAGGCTGAAGCTATCCCCGACGCGGATATATAAGTCCTTCTTATCCCCTCCAAGCCAAACCGTCTTGGCACAATTTTTATGTGTCAGATACATTGAGTCCATCCTGAACCCCATGGCGACGCGATATGTCGTCATTTTAAGTACGGGTTAAATCACGTGATGGACGGCTAGATGGATCTTCATAAAATAAAAGCGCTAATCGACTTGTTGGCCGTATCGAGCGTTGCCGAGCTTGAATTGGTCGAAGGCGAGGACAAGGTTCACCTGATAAAAGGTCGGAACCAGGAACGCAAGAGCGCAAATCCTGTTGCAGGCGAGCCGGTCTCGAACGTTGCACCGCCGCTTCAGGCCGCGTCCCAGGTCCAAGCCGCGGCGGCCACGCAAGCACCCGCTGCACCGAAGTCCAGCGCCGTGGAAAGCGTTGTTGCGCCCATGTCCGGCGTGTTGCAACTGGCTTCGGCCGCCGGCGCCATGCCATTTGCGACGATCGGAGATGCACTCCAGGCCGGGCAGGTTTTATGCACGATTGAAGCCATGAAAATGCTTCATTCGGTCGAAACGGAGGTCGCCGGCAAGCTCGTCGAAGTACTGGTACGAAGTGGCGACGAAGTTCAAGTTGGACAAGCCTTATTCCGGATCGAGTCATGACGATATTTCCCCGCTCAATGTGTTGCGATGAGTGTCGTCAGTCATTCCAGCCTCCCAAGAAAAACCACTATGTTCGATAAGGTCTTGATTGCGAATCGTGGTGAAATTGCACTGCGCATTCAACGTGCATGCCGTGAACTAGGACTTGCCACGGTGGCTATTTATTCTGAAGCCGACGCGGATGCACACTACGTCAAGCTTGCAGATCAGGCCTTATGCATTGGCCCGGCGTCGCCCGCGAAAAGCTATTTGAATCGAGCCGCAATTCTGTTTGCTGCTGAAGTTAGCGGCGCGCAGGCGATTCACCCCGGTTATGGATTTCTATCCGAAAATGCCGATTTCGCCGAGCAGGTTGAGAAGGCCGGTCTAACTTTTATTGGCCCAGCCTCTGCTGCGATCCGTACCATGGGTGACAAGGTAGCTGCCAAACAAGCTATGCGTGCGGCCGGCGTGCCTTGCGTGCCGGGCCCCGACGGCGCTTTGCCGGACGACTCTTCGGCGATCCAAGCTGCGGCGCGTGAAATTGGCTACCCACTTATCGTCAAAGCAGCCGGTGGCGGTGGCGGCAGGGGAATGCGAGTTGTCAGGAATGAGGCCGATCTGCTCGATGCGGTCTGCGTCACTCGCGAAGAAGCACGTCGTGCATTCGGCAAGCCCGCACTTTACATAGAAAAATTTCTTGAGCATCCGCGGCATATTGAAATTCAAGTGCTATGCGATATGCATGGTGGAGCGGTGTGGCTCGGCAGTCGGGATTGTTCGATGCAACGCCGCCATCAAAAGGTCCTGGAGGAAGCGCCCGCGATCGGCATTCCATCGGAATTACTTGCTGCCGTGGGTGAGCGTTGCGTGCAGGCTTGCCGGCAGATCGCTTACCGTGGCGTGGGAACCTTTGAATTCCTCTACGAGGACGGAGAGTTCTATTTCATCGAAATGAATACCCGACTGCAGGTCGAGCACCCGGTAACGGAAATGACCTCCGGGATCGATATTGTCCGGGAGCAGATAGCTGTTGCGCAGGGACGGCCGCTCAACATCAGTCAGTCGGATATTTCGACCACTGGCCATTCTTTCGAATGCCGTATTAATGCCGAAGATCCATTCACATTTATGCCGTCGCCAGGGCGCATCGTGACCTGGGAGCTGCCTGGCGGAAATGGTGTTCGCGTCGACTCCCATGCTGCAGCAGGGTATCTGGTGCCGCGGTATTACGACTCGCTGATTGCCAAAGTTATTACCCATGGTGCGACACGCGATGAAGCGCTGGTCAGAATGCGTCTCGCATTATCCGAGATGCGAGTCGAAGGCGTACATACCAATGTGCCGCTGCACCGCGCGATTCTGGAAGATGGCGATTTTTGTACTGGAGGAACCGATATCCATTACCTCGAACGCTGGCTGGCGCAAAGGGCTGCCGCATGACACAAGACAAGCTTTCCGAACCGCTGCGCATCAGTTTGTTGGGCACCACGGCGATTCTTTTCGAAGCACCCGGTTTACTCGATCTTCACAATCAGCGGCGTATCTGGTCACTGGCTCGTGAAGCCGAAACATGGCCGGGAATTAGAGAGGCGATCCCCGGCATGACCAACCTGATGTTGACATTCGATAGGCCACCTAAAGATCCTATGTCGCTTGATGCTGCACTGCGTGAAGCCTGGAATGCAGCCGGCGAGTTAGCCCTCGAGGGAAAGCTCGTCGAATTACCGGTTAGCTATGGCGGCGAGTTCGGCCCCCATCTTCATGACGTGGTAGCGTACACCGGCTTGTCGGTCGACGAAATCATCGAATTGCATGTCGCACCACTCTATACGGTCTATGCACTGGGCAGCCATCCTGGTTATTGTTATCTCGGCGGTATGGACCCCAAACTGACCGTGCCACGCCGCAAGACGCCTGTGCTTAGTTTGCCTGGCGGATCTGTGTCGATCGGCGGCGTACAAACAGGTGTCTCGGCATCGGCCGGGCCAAGCGGATGGAACACGATTGGCCGGACTGCCATGTCCTTTTTCGATCATGAGCGCGCCGAGCCTGCGGTGCTGGCTCCGGGTGACATGATTCGGTTTCGCGTCGAGCGGGTGCTTGCATGATAGAAATTCTTTCGTCTGCTGCATTGTCCACTGTTCAGGATCAGGGGCGTGACGGCTATTTGCGTTACGGTGTCGGTACTTCCGGAGCGATGGACAGGATTGCGTTGACTGTGGCTAACTTGCTGCTCGGCAATTCGAGTGATGCCGCTGCTATCGAAATTCCCATATTCCCTTTCAGAGTCCGTTTTCTGGAGGACACCGCGTTTGCCTTGACGGGAGCAGACTGTTTGGCGACTTTGGACGAACGCTCGATATTGCCGTGGTGGACTGTGCAGGCAAAGAAAGGCCAGGTTTTGAGACTCGGCTCGCCGGCGGTCGGAGCACGTTGCTATCTGGCGCTCGCCGGCGGTGTCGATACCCCCATGGTCCTGGGCTCGCGCAGTACCCAGTTACGTGGCGAGTTTGGCGGTTTTCAGGGCCGAAACTTAAGGAAGGGCGATGTCATCGGGGCAATCGGCCCACATGCTGCGCAAGCGAAGTTATCTGACGCAGGCATGCCCGAGTTCGGTGTCGAGCCACCGAACTTTTTCTTGACTAGCCCATCTCCGGTTCCACCTGGCGACGCCGAGGCAACTGTTGTGCGAGTGTTGCCGGCAGGCGAATACGATTGCTATGAAGCCGCTTCTCTGGAGGCCTTCTGGCGCGAAGACTGGAAGGTGACACCCGATAGTGATCGATACGGCTATCGCCTGGCCGGACCTACATTAAATTCGCGTAGCGCGATCGAGAAACGTTCGCATGGGATTGTGCCGGGAGTGATCCAGGTGCCGCATCGCGGACAACCGATCATCCAATTGCGCGATGCCCAACCATCGGGCGGCTATCCGAAGATCGGCACGGTCATCGAAGCGGATTTATGGCGGATCGGGCAAACGCGTATCGGCTCTCGACTACGTTTCGTCAAGACAAGCTATGAGGATGCGCTGAGCGCATTAGCTGAAAATGAGCGTTACCTCGATAAGGTAGCTAATCTTGTTGCACTATATCGTAGTTCGCTGCTGACGACATGAAGTGAGGGATCAGGTGGAAATCAACGAAATCAGGCAGATAGTGTCATGGCTCGACGAAGTCGATATTTACTCTATCGAGCTGACCCGCGCCGGCACAATATTACGCGTGAAAATGAGCAATGAAGCTGGTCCTTTCGCGCATCGAAGTGCTTGCGCCAATCATGACTTGCCCGAGGCACAAGCCGTGGCAAGCGACGGCGCGGTAACGGTGACTGCTGCTTCGGTCGGGGTTTTTCTGCGGGTCCATCCCTATCGAGCGTCGCCTCTGGTGAGCGAGGGGGACGCAGTGCAAAAAGGCGATATTGTCGGGCTATTACGTGTCGCACAATTACTGTTGCCGGTGTATGCGCCGCAAGGCGGCTTGATCGCCAGCGTCATGGTGGCGGATGGTGCCGCAGTCGGATTCGGCACGCCGCTGATGGCGCTAAAGAGATCCATTTCAAATGATTCCGAAACCGGAGGGCAACGTAATGGAAATTGATCTGAATGCAGATTTGGGTGAAGGATTTGGTCCTTATCGGATGGGAGAGGACGAGGCGCTATTGGAAATCGTTTCATCCGCCAATATCGCCTGTGGTTATCATGCCGGTGACCCCGTGATCATGGACCGAACAGTGCGCCTGGCGCATGCGCGCGGCATCGATATTGGCGCGCACGTTGGTTTCCCCGACCTAATGGGTTTTGGCCGGCGCCAGATTCACGCAGACCCGGCGGAAGTGGCGAAGTATGTCTTATATCAACTCGGCGCGCTAGCTGGCATCGCCAAGGCTGCGGGAGCGCAGGTCACGCACATGAGTTTTCACGGTGCCTTGGGCAATATGGCCGCTGCGGATTACGCTCTGGCAGAACCCTTGGTACGTGCGGTAGCCGACTTCGATCGCGATTTAGTGATCAGTGTATCGACCAATACGCAAATTGAGCGTGCGGCCAAGCTTATCGGTGTGCGCACAGCGAACACTTTTTTGGCCGACCGCGCGTATGACGACGAGGGCAATTTGGTGTCGCGCACGATTCACGGATCGGTCATCAAGGATCGGGATACGGTGCTCGCCCGTGTTCGGCAACTGCTGACAGATGGCACGGTGACCACGATCAACGGCACTGTATTGCACATCGAAGTTCAGTCGATTTTGCTGCACGGTGACACACCAGGGGCCGTCGATCTGGCGCGAACTGTGCGGCAGGAGATCGAATCTTCACAAGGGCGCGTGATTGGCTTGTCCAGGCTGCTCAGTTAATTAATGCATCACAGGCGGCACAGCCATAAGACGGGCTTATCGTGTCAAACTCAATCCGTCTTGGCGCTGCTTTACTGTGCCATATACATTGATATCAGACCGGCAAGCTAGCATTTGGCACGATGCGCCGGAAATCAATTAAAGAGATCATTTATGCCATTTTCCGATTATAAGACTGCACTCGTGACCGGCGCATCGACAGGTATGGGTGCGGCCATTGTCGAAAGATTTTGCCGCGAAGGCCTTGAAGTTCATGCACTCGCTCGTAATGCCGAGCTACTCGACGAACTAGCCAAGCGCACGGGCTGCATTCCACATGCCATCGATGTCTGTGATCTGGCGGCGGTAACGAAACTGACCCAGGACGTGCCCTTCGATATTTTGGTCAATAACGCGGGGGTCTCGCGCAAAGGTTCGATTCTCGATGCCGATGTCAGCGATATCGATGTGCAAGTCGAGGTGAATCTACAAGCGGTGTTGCATCTTGTTCGCTTGACCATGCCGGGCATGGTGGCGCGCGATCGCGGGCACATCATCAATATCAGCTCGATTGCGGCGATCTATAACTTCAATGGTAATTCGATCTATCACGCGACCAAGGCCGGTGTACATGCACTGTCACGTCAATTGCGTGTCGACGCGACTGGAAAACATGTGCGTGTGACGGAGATTTGTCCTGGCCGAGTCGCCACCGATATTTTCGGACATGTCAGCGGCGACATTGAAGCGGCGCGCAAACAATTTATCGACGGCTTTGAGTTGCCGCAGCCGTCCGATATTGCCGATGCCATCGCTTTTGCGATTGCCGCGCCGCTCGCAGTGAACATCAGCAATATGGAGATTCTGCCTACCATGCAAGTGCCTGGTGGTCTGACAACGATTAAGTCGGTCTAGTAAAGGGAAATCCACCATGCAAGCTTCTGTACTCGTAACCCGTGCTTCCTTTCCCGACATCGTGGAGCGGCTGCGCGAATACTTCGACGTAAGCGACAATCCAGATGACGTAATCTGGACTCAACCCGAGCTGATTGCCCGTCTGCAAGGTAAGCAGGGCGCAGTGACCAACGGTAGCGACCGCATCGACTCGACGCTACTGCGCGCATGTCCCCAACTCAAAGTCGTGTGCAATGTCGGCGTCGGCTATAACAATATCGATGTGGACGCCTGCAGCGCGCACGGCGTGCTGGTTACCAACACCCCTGGCGTATTAACCGAAACCACCGCCGATTTCGGTTTTGCTCTGATGATGGCGACCGCGCGACGCATGGCTGAAGCGGAAAACTATCTGCGCCGCGGCCAATGGCAAAAAACCGGCCGTTACGACATGTTTGTCGGCAGCGACGTTTATGGCGCCACGCTGGGCATTCTCGGCATGGGGCGTATCGGTCAGGCGATTGCTCGACGTGGCGCATTCGGTTTTGATATGCAAGTGCTCTACCACAACCGAACTCAATTACCGCCGGAGATTGAAGCCAAGTGCGGTGCGCGCTATGTCGAAAAAGATGCATTGTTGCGTGAATCCGATCATTTGGTCGTGGTGGTGCCCTATTCACAGAGTTCCCATCATGCAATCGGCGCCCAGGAACTGAAGCAGATGAAATCGACCGCGACGCTGACCAACATCGCGCGTGGCGGCGTAGTGGACGATCAGGCTTTAGCCACTGCACTGCGCGATGGCGATATCGCGGCGGCCGGGCTGGATGTGTTCGAAGGGGAACCCAGCATATCGCCGGGGTTGCTCAGCGTGCCGAATATCGTATTGACACCTCATATCGGCAGCGCATCGGTCAGTACGCGGCGTGCGATGTCGGCACTGTCCGTCGACAATCTGATCGCGGCCCTTGGCTATGGTATAGCCGCAGGCATACCGCCGACACCCGTCAATCCAGAAGTACTTGAAGGCGGCCTGATACGAACCTGATTGAGCAATATTTGAGCGCATCGCGTTGCCGAATAGCCCCAAGAAAACTTCATTTTTAAGCGGATTCGGCAGACATTACCGAAACTTATTGCTCCAGACAAAAGGCATCTGCATTCGCTATTTTTTTCAGACTAGTATCGATTTACCGAGACGGCAGCATGAAACGCCAGGCAGGTCTGAGCATATTTGCCAGGTAGAACGAAGCGCATATGCTGCGCAATCAGATGGATTAGCCGAATGATACGTAATTTTGATATCGCGAAAGTTTTGCAGGGCGACTATGGAATGATGCTTTTCCATGGCGTTCTGCTGACGCTGGAAATTGCCATATCGGCCTGGATCTTGTCTATGTTGGTTGGGGTTTTCCTGGCTGTCATCAGGATGACGAATGTTAAGGTCGCCGAGTCATTTGTGTCGATCTATGTGGCATACCATCGCAACGTACCGATGCTGGTGCAGATATTGTTTTGGTATTTCGGTATTTCGACGATTTTGCCTGCGCCCTTGAAGGATTTTCTAAATGCATACAATGGACAGGTCATCTTCGCGATCATTTCCATCGGCCTGTGCAGTGCTGCCTATTTGGCCGAGGACATCCGCAGCGGTTTGCGCGCAATCCCTTATGGGCAATTCGAGGCCTCGCGAGCTCTGGGGCTAAATTATTTCAGTTACATGCGTCATGTCATCTTGCCGCAGGCCATGCGTAATGCAATTCCGCAGATGATCAATCACTCGGTTCTGTTGTTCAAAAATACCAGTCTGGCGATGGCGATCGGCGCTGCCGAATTGACCTATGTGACACGTGAAATCGAGAACGCGACCTTTCTTTCGTTCGAGATCTATTTTGTGGCAACCGTGCTCTATCTCGCGCTGTCGCTGATTATCATGGGGGTCGGCGCCCAGCTTGCACGACACTATCGCACACCGGGAGCCCGATAATCATGTATGCAATCCTGCGCGATAACTGGACGCTATTGCTGATCGGGCAATATCCCTATGGTCCGCTTGGTGGACTCGCCTTGACGGTTCTGCTCTCGCTGTCTGCCTTGGTCATCGCCTTTCCCCTGAGTATTTTGGTGGCGCTGGCTCGCATCAGTCCATTGCGTGCATTGAGTGCTCCGGCCACTGCGTGGGTTTACACAGTACGCGGCATTCCGCTTCTGATGGTGGTGTTCTGGGTCTATTTTCTGGTACCAGCGTTGACAGGTTACCCGGTGACCGGATTTATGACCATGCTGTGCGCGCTTGTCATTTACGACGCCGCTTACCTCGGAGAAGTCATTCGGGCCGGGATAGAAGCGTTGCCGAAGGGGCAGACAGAAGCTGCGCGCGCACTCGGACTCAGTTATTTGGGGACGATTCGTGCGGTGATTTTGCCGCAGGCACTTTACAACGTGGTTCCCAGCATGGTTACCCAGTTAGTGTCGACCATCAAGGAAACATCGCTCGGCTACATTATTAACGTGCAGGAAATATCGTTTGCCGCCGATCAGATCAACAATCGCTTGCTGACTAAGCCATTTCCCATCTACCTGATTTTGGCGCTGAGCTACTTTGCACTTTGCTACGCTCTGACGCAATTTGCACATTATCTCGAGCGTCGTGTTACGCGCAAACGCCGTGGCGTGTTGACGAAGGGTAAGCCGGGGATCGGAGCGCTTGCGTCTGCACCTATGCCGGTCGATAACTGAGCCCGCACTTATGTCCCAGGAAATTGCCATGATCAAATTCTCAAACGTCAATAAATGGTACGGGGAGTACCACGCACTGGTGGATATCCACGCCGAAGTGAAAAAGGGCGAGGTGGTGGTGGTTTGTGGGCCGTCGGGCTCCGGAAAATCAACCTTGATACGCACGGTCAACCGGCTTGAGGAAATCGGCCGGGGAAAAATCACTTTCGAAGGGCAGGACATTCATGACAAACATCTTAACTTGAATATGTTCCGCAGCCGTGTCGGCTTTGTATTTCAGCAATTCAACTTATTCCCGCATTTATCGGTGCTGGACAACATTACCTTGTCACCCATACGGGTGCGCGGATTGAAGCGCGCCGAGGCTGAACATAAGGCCATCACCTTGCTGACTCGAGTTGGCTTAGAGGGTAAGGCCAATGCATATCCTCCGCAGTTGTCGGGAGGGCAGCAACAGCGCGTCGCCATCGCCCGGGCATTGGCAATGGACCCGCCAGCCATGTTATTCGACGAGCCGACTAGTGCACTCGATCCTGAGATGGTTGGGGAAGTGCTGTCCGTCATGAAGAATCTGGCGCATGAAGGTATGACCATGATGTGCGTTACGCACGAAATGGGTTTTGCGCGAGAGGTTGCAGACCGCGTTTGGTTTATGGATGCGGGGCAGATTTTGGAAACCGGAACGCCGGATGATTTCTTCTCCAAGCCTCAACATCCACGCGCACAAAGATTTCTGTCGGACTTGCACGCGCATTGACGTCGACGAATGTAGGGCTAGGCTTGGTAAATATCGCAAGGTGAAGTATCCACAATTTATGGAGCGGCGCATGAAATACAATAAATTTTTATCCTATGCTTGTTTGGCCGGCAGTTTGATTGGCGCCAGCGCTTCGGTATTGGCCGATCAACTGGCTGACGTCAAAGCACATGGCGAGTTATCTTGTGGTGTGTATTCCAACGTCGAACCGTTTTCTTATCCGGATCCGCAGACCCGGCAGCTTGTCGGTATGGACGTGGATCTTTGCAATGCTATTGCCAAGCAAATCGGTGTGAAGGTGAAATTGCAGCCTCTGGCGGTGGAAGCGCGAATTCCCGAACTTAAGCTTGGTCGCGTCGATCTGGTGGTTGCAAATCTGGCCTACACCAAAACGCGTGCGACACAAATCGACTTCAGCGATGCCTATTACACCGCAAATGAAGTGCTGGTGGTGAAAGAAGCCGATGCGCATAAGACACTCGCAGATTTTGCCGGTATGAAAATTAGCGCGGCAGACGGTTCGACCTCGGCGCAGTCCATTCCATTGTCGATCAAGGGGGGGCAAGCCGTCACTTTCCATGACACCAGCTCGGCGTTTCTTGCGCTTGAGCAGAATAACGTCAAAGGTTTTGTGACAAATCGAATGACTGCAACGCAGATCACAAAACGAGTACAAGGCACACCCGAGGCCGTTGCGATTGCGGCGGAGCCTATGCTGGTCGAACCCATCGCCGTTGGTTTGCGGCAGGGAGAGCCGGCCATGTTGGCACAGGTCAACCAGGCTCTGATCGCCTTGGATAAGACCGGGGAAATTAATCAGATATTCAATAAATGGCTTGGGCCGAAAACAGCATTTGGTTTGACTCGTACCGACAAAGTCACGCCGATTAGCGATTTAAAATTTACTCCGTTATCCTAATTAATTAGAGAGGCCCAGCAATGCTGAGCGCATCGGCATATGGAAAATCCATGCCGTCCGCTCAGTTACTCGATAGGTTTATGATAAAAATAGATGTCTATCGATCGAAAATATAAAGGATAAATTCTTGGAAAAAATCAGTAAATTATTCGATCTAAGCGGGCGCACCGCGTTGGTTAGCGGCTCAAGTAGTGGCATAGGTTTTGCCTTGGCTCGAGGTCTTGCCGCCGCAGGCGCCACGGTCATTCTCAATGCACGGAATGAAGCGCGCTTGATGTCGGCTGCGCAAATGCTCCGCGATGAAGGTGCCGCGGTTCACTGCGCCGCATTCGACGTAACGTCACCGGATATAGTTGGTCCTGCGATCGATCATATAGAACAGGAGTTCGGGGCGATCGATATTCTTGTGAACAATGCGGGGATGCAGAATCGAGCGCCATTGCAAGAGTTTACTTTCGAACAATGGCAGCAACTGATGAAAACCAATGTCGACAGTGTGTTTCTGGTCGGGCAGGCAGTTGCTAGGCATATGATCGCCCGGCGCAAAGGAAAAATAATCAATATTTGCTCCGTACAAAGCGAACTTGGACGTCCTAATATTGCCGCATATACCGCCAGTAAAGGTGCGGTGAAAATGCTGACTAAAGGCATGGCAATCGACTGGGGTCCGCATGGCATTCAAGTCAATGGCTTGGGGCCGGGCTACTTCAAGACGGAGTTGACCGAGGCGCTGGTGAATAATCCGGAATTTAGCAACTGGTTAATCGGACGCACGCCCTCGCGCCGCTGGGGCGATGTCGAAGATCTGATCGGTGCGGCGGTATTTCTGGCCAGCGACGCCTCAAATTTTGTCAATGGCCATATTCTTTATGTCGATGGAGGGGTAACCGCGACTCTCTGAGTTTCACCTTCTCCATCCCACGCATCTCAAACCGTCGCTGCCCAGCAGGTAAACAAGCGCCGTTGCCTCCCCGGCGCATATTTCACCCAGCCGACTTACCTTGGATTAACTCAACATGCATCGAGAAATGTCGGTTTTTGCACGCTTGATGGCTGCTTTTTCTTTTGTGGTCATGCTGCTAGTCGGAATCGGTAGTTTTTCTTCCTTTACCATGCACTCGCTCGACGAGCGGGTTAAAGACCTGCGTGAAAACTGGTTACCTGGGACACGCTACAGTTTGCTGATGCAGTCGAGCTTATACCAATTTCGAGCCGACGAACTTGAATTTGTGATGGCTAGCGACGATGAGCAACGCGATAAATATCTCGGTTCGTTGAATTCGGTATTGCATGAATTTCAAGCCGCGGAAGCGCTTTACGTGCAGCATTTGCCGCAGGCCGGCGACCAAGAGCGCGACACTTACGCTGATTTGAAGCGAAATTTTTCCTTATACCTGACGCAGCATGCAGCCTTGGTCGATCTCGCTCGTCAATTGAAAACCGACGAAGCGATGTCCGTCCTTCACGGTCCTTCTCAGGACGCGATGAACGTCATCAATCATGATTTGAGCGCTATCGTTCAGTCGAATGTTGCCGGTGCCGATGAGGCCGGAGTACGCGCGAATGCCGCGTTTATTCGCTCGACCTGGCTCGAAATCATCTTGGTGATCGCGGCCGCGCTCTCGGGGTTGGCACTGGCCTGGCTGATCGCACGCGGCTTGGCTCGTCAGTTGGGCGGGGAGCCTCGTTATGCATTGGAAATTGCAGACCAGATTGCTCGTGGAGATTTGAATATGGAGATTAATCTGCGCGCGGGCGATGACGCTAGCGTGTTGGCGGCCTTGTCGAGAATGAAAGGGAATTTGACAACGATGATCGAGGAAATCCAATCCTCTTGCCGTGGGATTGTCACCGCTACGGGGGAGATCGCTCAGGGGAATGCTCAGTTGGCGCAACGCAACGAAGAGCAGGCCGCCTCACTTGAGCAATCGGCCGCAAGCGTTGAGCAACTGACGGCGACGGTTAAAAACAATACCAGTAATGTTCGGCATCTCAGTCATCTGGCCGATGGTACCTTGAACGCAGTCAATGGTACTGGGCAAGTTGTGCAAAAGATTGTCGTCATGATGCAGGATATCGCGGCCAGCTCAAAGAAAATAGGCGACATTATTGGTGTGATCGAAGGTCTGGCGTTTCAAACCAATATATTGTCCTTGAACGCCGCGGTCGAATCCGCCCGAGCCGGTGAGCATGGTCGAGGGTTTGCCGTAGTGGCGAGCGAGGTTCGCATGCTGGCGCAACGCAGTGCAAGTGCCGCCAAAGAAATTAATGAACTGATTCGACAGTCCGCGGATGGCGTTCGTGCCGGCGTCGAGCTTGTCGAGCACGCAGGGGTGACGATGGCCCATGCCGTTGGCGAGGTGCAACGCGTCACTCAAATTATTGACGAGGTCAATTCTGCTGCCGGGGAACAAAGTGCCGGCATAGAGCAAATTAATATCGCCATTTCTCATATCGACCAAATGACTCAGAAGAATACCTCACTGGTCGAGTCTACCCATGCCGCGTCGAGCGCACTTGATCAGCAGGGGCAACGTTTGAGCGATGTGGTTTCGATCTTTCGCACGCGTGGCTAGTCCTCTTGGGGGGACGACCATCCGCACGACTTTATAGCGTGCGAATTTCCGATTTGGGAGATCGCAATGTTGGAGCGGTGAGGGGAGATGGTCCAGCAGCGCGGGGATAGGATCGATACTGCTGCCATCGCCACAACATCGTGACGATGGCGTTTTGACATCGAAGACTTAGAACTGATGCCTTAAGCCGACAAATCCCTCTACCAGCGAATTGAAGCCGTTGAAGGGCAATGTAAAGCCCGATGTGTTGGCCAATGTCACCCACGCACCAGTTAGGTGGGTGTAGTCGATCCCGGTATACACGTCGGTTCGCTTAGACAAGTGATAGTCGAGAAGAGGACCACCGGTAATGCGCGTGCCGGCTTGTCCGGCATGATGCAGAAAATCGAAATAGATAGGCGTCTTGATATCGATCGCCGGCGTGACCGGTACACTGATTGCCGCCGAGAACGAGTCATTGCGATAGTCGGCAGGATAAACGTGGCTATAGATATACGAACCATATAGTTTAAAGCCATTGAACGTATATGTCGCGCCGATCGTAAACAGTTTCTGCGTGCTATCGGGGATGGTGATGCCGAAGTAAGTACTGCCATAGGCGGAGGTTGCCGGAGTCAGGCCGCCGATGTCATTGACGACTTGGTAGGCCGTGCCAATACTCAGTGGACCACGATCATAAGAAAGGCTAACCGCCGGCGAAGAGTTCTGATGGACGTTTCCAGCTATTCCACCCAAGGTGTATGCGCCTCTCAGAGTAAACCCGCCATATTGAGGCGAGGTGTATCTGACAGTATTGTCAAGACGTCCGCCGCCAGCCTCTCCAGCTCCCTGAAAGCCAAATGTACCGGTATCATTGGCAAGAGCAAAGATATCGTGGGTATATTCCATTTCGTACGCCAAGGCATACTGGCGGCCAAGTGTGACCATGCCGTAAGTATTCGATGACAGACTCAGATCCGCAGTGCGGCCAAAAATTCGGGTGCTGCCACTAGGTGTTGCTTGCTGGAAAGCGCCGGTATTCGGCGTGAAGCCTGACTCCAGGTCGAACAGTGCTTTGTTTCCACCACCGAGGTCTTCAGTACCCATCAGGCCCCAACGACTACCCTGTATGACACCTCCGCTACCCATGGTGAGATTGGTGCCGCCACTCGCCGTCTGATGGTTGTCGTAGTGCACCGCCATATCGATGATGCCGTACAGTGTCACCGAAGACTGTGCATGAGCGACATTCCATAAGCAGCAGCTGCTTAGGATTACTACCGAACACTTCTTCATTTTTATCCTCTTTTGAAAAATATGACAAAGTTAACGCTTTGCTTCTTGAGTTGCTCGATCGGAACCCGTGATCGGGCGTCTATTCTCCTGATGCGATTGCTATCGGTGGACGGCCTGTCGGTGCGGAAATGCCACAGAATGCCGAGGCTTTATGCAACTCGATTGAACGGCTCAATGATGATTTGATCATTGCACTAACAATAAGCGGGCGAAAAAGTTCCCGCCAAGATGACTTTGCACTGATGTAATAACATCCACTTATGACAACCCTTCACAGAGCAGGGGTGTTTGTTAGCGTAGGGACTCTCTATGTGCGGCGCGGTGATGATTGGGCTGACTTGCTTATGGTTGCTCAAGTCGACCTTGCAAAAAAATCATAAAAGTTTCCACCACCTGGGGCAAGGTGCGGCCGATTAAGGTTTGTACTTCGATCTGGCGTCCGTTTAGACCTCGATCGCGAATTGGCCGCATGATCATTTCGCCGCCGGCGATCCGATAGCGTACCGAGACTTCGCCGGAAATCGACACCTCGCCGCTATACATCACGAAATTATGCAGCGTCTCCACATAATTGCTGGTCGGCACGGGCTCGAACAGCAATTGCTGATGACTGCAGGCGATATCGAATAATTGCCGCAAAGTGATGTTCGGCTCAGGTAGCGCAATCGGGTAAGGGAGTAGTTGCGCGAGCGATATCTGCTTGAATTCGCCCAAAGGGTGATCATGACGCATCACAGCCATCACAGCCATCACAGCCATCACAGCCATCACAGCCATCACAGCCATCACAGCCATCACAGCCATCACAGCCATCACGGGCGCCGGTTGTTGGTGCTCCACCTTGATGTCCGGCTGCGGCATCCGGCTAAACGCGATGCCTATATCCGCGTTGCCTTCGCGCACCTGACGTGACACGCTGGCTGGCGGCCCCACATATACCTGGAACTGAATCGCCGGATATTTCTTTTGAAAATCGGCAATCACTCTTGGCAAGAAATCGATTGCAAAACCTTCCGAGCTGGCTATGCGGATTCGGCCGCTGCGCAGTCCCTTCAAGGCCAGCAAATCCGCTACCACCCGGTCGGCGTCCAGCGCCGATTTCAAGGCATGTGCCGCTAATACTTCACCGCCGGCGTTCAGGACCATGCCACGCGGACGACGTTCGAACAGCACTGTATCGAGCGCCTGTTCCAAGCCGCTGATTTGCCGGCTGATCGCCGAACTGGCTACATTGAGTCACTGCGAAGCTTCGTTGATTGAGCCACAGCGGACGATTTCGAGGAAGTAACGCAATGAAGTTTTTGCAGGCGATGTGCTTTCATTCCTGATATCCAATTTCTTTGCATTCTATTTTCGGCAACGCAGAGTTATTTATTCGGTGACTCAAGGGCTTTGTCAATTTGCCGCACCGAAGCCGGACAGATGGCTGAGAGGCGCATACCTCAGAAAACGTAGGACGAGTCTTGGGTGACATCGGTGAATTCGCGCCAGGTGACGAACCTTGCCGCGAGTTGTTTGCGATAGAGTGAGGCACGCAGTAGATGGCGCTTAAGCGCGAAATGTTGCCGGATCGGACCGAAGCTCGAGAGAAATTTCTGTGTGCGTTTCGGGTCGCGAAAGCCGCGCACGCCCCGAAGGAAGTCCCCCTGGGGAATTCGACGCTCACGTTCGCGCGTCGGCTGATGGCTGTTCTCCGCCCGATTGTTCAGTCGAGCGGCCGCTTTGACGAACACATGCTTCACCTTCGCTAACGCTGGAATTTCGGCCTTTGCGGCCGGAAACTTCGCAGTTGATCGGTGACGATCTTGCGCGGCACGGGGTTCGAGCGCAACACACGCTTGAAGAAGCGTTTGGCGGCAGCCTTGTCGCGACGCTGTTGCAGCAAGATGTCTAGTTCGGCGCCATGCTCGTCGACTGCACGCCACAGCAGATACGGTTCGCCACGCAGCGTGACGAACATCTCGTCGAGGGCCACGTGCTACCCGGCTTGCGTCGCGCTGCTTTCACCCGATGAGCAAAGCCCGCGCCGAATTTATCGCACCAGCATCGGATTGTCTCGTCCCCCAAGGGGACTTCCTTCGGGGCGTAAGTTACTATCACGCCGCACTCGAAGAGCCGTTCCTCGACGTCTCGCAAGCTCAATTGAAAGCGAAAATACCAGCGGACAGCGCAACTGATGACCACAGCCGGAAAGCGGTGGCCGCGATAAAGCGATTTCGATTTTTTCATCACGCCATCTTACGTGACTGGCTCAACAACCTGACAAAGCCCGCATGAGCCCTATTTGCGATAACGCCTCTTTTTGCGCATCGGGCAAAGATGCAGCACCGGAAGTGACCTGTTCCTCAGCATGGGAAATCGCCCGCGTTGCCAGCT
>Ga0302220_10000639_pt1 | contig 29066 bp, 23 predicted proteins | sample II_Palsa_E1_3_FD_194572 | JGI IMG/M metagenome (GOLD analysis project Ga0302220, IMG submission 194572) | Peat permafrost microbial communities from Stordalen Mire near Abisko, Sweden - II_Palsa_E1_3 | ecosystem: Environmental > Terrestrial > Soil > Palsa > Peat permafrost | place: Sweden...
GCGTGCTGATCGGGCGGATAACATTGTGGTCGCGCCGGTGTCGGGGTTAGCGGAGCAACGTGCGCTCTATGAATGGGCCGATGTGATCGTCGTGCCGCTTCATCCCAATCACCATGCATCGGGCATTACGGTTTTGCTCGAAGCGGTGATGGCCGGTAAGGCGGTGGTTGCAACGGGTATAGGCGGTCTGTCCGACTATTTCTCCGATGACGCCGTCTCCTACGTACCGGTCCACGATCCACAAAGCTTGCGCGAGACTGTTGCAGCGTTAGGTGCCGATCCTGAAGGCACGACCGCGCGGATTCGTCGCGCGCAGCAAGAGTTGGCATCGAAGGATCTGACCACGCGGGGTTTCGCCCGGCAGCACGTCATGCTGACGCATCAAATGCTGCGCCGGGCACAGTCGAACGAGCGGGCGGAATCGCTTGCGCGTGCGTAGGCATCGGGTCAAGCGGCTTCAGCAAACATCGGCAGGATGAACGTGACCTGCTCGCCGAAGCGAATGCTAGCGACCTATGCTTACTTTCCCGCCTGCGTTTGCTTAAGGAAATCGTGCTGGAAAATGCACATGCGATACGCATTGTGATACCGGCCGTTGCCGAAAAACTCTTCGATCAGTTCCGCTTCTTGTTTGAAGCCGCACTTCTCGTAGACGTGAATGGCCGACTGATTCGACACATCGACTATCAGGTAAAGCTTGCGCAGATTGAGCACGGAAAACGCATAGTCCGTTGCGAGCAGGGTTGCGCCTGTTGCATACCCCTGGCCTTGAGCGCTGGGCGCAATGATGATCTGGAATTCGCCGCGCCTATGGATGTAATCAAGCTCGATCAATTCTGCGAGCCCTACCGTTTCGCCGGTCTTGTCGACGGCAACGAAGCGGCGTTCGCGCAGGTCGTGGACGTGGCGATCGTATAGCTGCGACAACTCAGAAAACGTTTCGTAGGGTTCTTCGAACCAGTAACGCATGATCTTTGCGTTGTTGTTCAGGCTATGGACGAAGTGGAGATCGGTACGTTCGAGTGGCCGCAGCATGAGCTGATTGTTCTCTTCGATGATCATGGGTAACACTCCGCGAATGGTGGATCGACCTGCAATATAGCTTAAGGGACTGCGTGTCCTTCCCTGCACACAGACTCTAAGCGATGGCGTCCTGCCGGGCGCCATACACTTCGAGCGCGGCATCGTGTAGCGCTTGGAGAACAACGGTTGCCGCCGGCGACAATAATTGCGTTTGCCGCGTGATGATCCCGAATGCATCCATGCGGCAGGGCAATTCAATAGCCAGCCGTTTAAGCGTGCCGAATTCCTCGTATTGCCGTGCGACTTCTTCGGGCATCACCGCGAGCATGTCGCTCTGCAGCAAAATGCCCGAGATGGCGAGGATGTTGTTGGTGTTCACCACATTCTGCGGCGAACTGAGGCCGATCTGCGAAAACACCATGTCGAATCTGTGCCGCAGCACGCTGCCTGGTGGATGCAGAACCCAGCCTGCATTGACAATGTCTTGCATGGTGAGGCCGGTCGCCTGTTCGAGCGGATGCCCGGGGCGCACGACCACGCAAAGCGGTTCCTCGGCAATAGGCTCGTAACGCACCGCATCCTTGAACTGGCCCTGCCGCTCGAGTACACGACCGATCATGATGTCGAGGTGGCCCTCTGCCACCAGCGGCAGCATCACGTCTGAAGTCTCAACCTGCAGCCAGATCTGCAATTGCGGATAAAGCGCCTTCACGCGTGCGATGGCGAGCGGCACCATGGTGGCGGCGGCAGCCGCAATCGCGCCAATCTGCACCTGACCCGCGAGTCCCGCGCGCAACGCGGCGATCTCGTCGTGGGCCTGGTCCAGATTCGAGAGCACCATGCGCGCATGCCGGATCATCACTTCGCCGTACAGCGTGGCGTGCATCCCGTGCGGCGTGCGGTCGAAAAGCCGCACTTCCAGCACGTCCTCCAGTTCCTTCAACAGACGCGATGCAGCCGGCTGGGTCATGCCGAGGACATCGGCGGCGCGGCGGACGTTGCCTTCTTCTTCCATGGCCGCGAGCAGCATCAATTGCCGCGTCTTGAGGCGCGCGCGCACAAACCAGTTCGAGTAGCTTTGAGCCATCGCCGTATGCCTATGCGTGAATTAAAACGACATTGAAAGCTTCATTGCTGACTGGATAGGCCGGCGTTTTTATCATTATCATTTTCGCTTGGTGACAAACAAGATTATGGTTCCGGGCAGGCGCGGATTCTCTATAGGGATCGGGCGAAACCCGCAGCGGCGACGCGTCTCGCAGGCCGTGGACATCAATCGTAGCCGATCGTGGCTGTCGGGCAGGCAAACTGCGCAAGCCACATTATCGCCGCTTGGCAGCCGTCGCCGGGTTTGGCGTACGAGTGAGGAATGATAGGCGCTTCCCGAAGCCGGCCTAGCAATCGGGGATTCGGTTGCTAGGCCGTGGCAATCAGCAAGACGCCGGTGCCCGCGAGCCCGATGGTCCAGAGCCTGTCGAAGTTGATCCAGCCGCGCCTGAGCACGCCTACGCCCAGCCAGTCATACACCAGCAGCGCGATGGCGCCGGTCACGACTAAGGTCGCCAGCGTATGCAGGCCGACAGCGGCGAGCGAGACCAGCAGCGGCCCGGAGGATAGGCCTGCCATGGACCCGCACAAGGGGATCAGCGCCGGGATTAGCATGAGGCCCGCGCCGTGCGCGGTCGCCATCAGGAACGACCAGAGGACGAGGCCGGCGAAACCTGTCGTCATGCCGACACGCACGCGGTGCCGGTGCCCGTAGCGAACCTGGTAGACCGCCCAGGCAACGAGCAGGGCGCCGCTTGCGATGCGGATGAAATGGCTGTCCACGACCATCCCGGTAGTGAGCACGAGCGCGGCGACTATACCGATAGAGAGTGCGTGGCCCAGCGCCATTGGCGGGATCGCGAGCAGGACGGCTTTCCGACTACGCCGATGCAAACCGAGGGCGACCGCGAACAGCCAGCCCATCGCAGGGTTGATCCCATGAAAGACCCCAAGCCCTGCAATGGCAAACCACTCCCATGCATGGCCCGTCCCGGCCCATGCCATGTTCATGGCACGCCCGGCCTGAGCGCCTCGCGAGAGCGGCGGGTCACGGATAACAATACGAGTCTGACGAACAATCTCCGCCTTCGAGCCGCACCTGATGCGGCCGATGCGTGGAAGGCCACTCGACCAGGAAGCGCGGATCGAACTCGATACCGCCCTCGGGCGCCGCATCCAGCTTCACCATCCAACCGTTGAGACCATCGGGATAAAACTGATCGTCGATAGCGCCATATAGCGAGTTGGTGAAATACACGCGGCGGCCGTCGCGGCTGACCTCGACCATCTGCGGTCCGCCGTTCAAGGGGCGCCCTGCCGCTTTCGGATGTGATTCGCGCGATACGATGCCGCCGATTCTCACGGTCCCGGTGAGCTTAGGCGCGAAGGGATCAGATACGTCGTATTGCCGCAAGTCGCCGGTTCCCCAGCACGCGACGTAGAGAAAGCGGTCGTCCATCGACAGGTCGATGTCGGTGACAAGCGGAGGCACTGCGCCGAAACCCTTCAGCATGGGCGGTAACAGGTCGGGGTTGGCGGGCTCAGCCGGAATCTCGATGATCTTCTTGACGCTCCAGCGGTCGCCATCGCGGTACCAGGTCCAGATCGACGCGGATAAATCGTTCAGGCTGATCACGGAGTTGACGAAGCCATATGCCTTGGTGGGATCGTGGGCCGGACGCAGTTCGAACACGAGCTGGTTCTCCGCGCCGAAATCGATTTCCTGTTTATGCTTGCGTGTATGCAGGTCCCAAAAATGCAGCTTGTGTCCGTATTGGCCACCTAGAAGGATTTCCGGCACGAGACCGTTTTCGAACGTAGCAGGCAAGCCCCATTCGCTTGTGACCAGAGTGTCGTGTCCGAGATGCCACCAGGCATCGTAGGAAAGTTGCTGAGGACCACGATCTATTTCCCATTGGCCGCGAATATCGAAGGTCTCGTGGTCCATCAGGAAAATGCCGCCCGGCGCTTCGCCTTGTGCATTCCCCAATGCGGCCACGTAAATACCCTCAGGCCCGCAATGAACCGTATGGGGACGGGTATAACCCGCTTTTTCAGCGACTTCCGCGGGTTCCAGCACGCGCACGATCTTAGGGTTGCGCGGGTCGGCCTTGGTATCGAGGATATGGATTCTCGACGATCGCAAGCCGGGCACAACCAGATAGCGACGCTCGGCGTGCGGGTGGGGTGCATTCGGGCACAAGCAGGAACTGCAGGCGTTCCAGCCGAAATGATGCAGCTCGTCGCCCGTGTTGGGCATGGCAACGTTGCTGATCAGTTGCGAATAGCTGGGCGAGGCGGGGTCCACGTCGATAACGGCGATGGCATCCGGAACCTGTCGCGTCGGATCGAAACTCGCGACATACGCGATGGTTTCGTGCGGGGCCTTCATGGCCATCCGCGGGGAAGGATAGAACGTTGGATCCGGTGTCCAATTTGCCATGCCATTTCTCCAGGGAACGTGGTTCCCTGGTGGCCCGGTAGAAGCCGCTCCAAGGATTGACCGCAGACCTACCGAGCAAATATACGCCGTTTCCAGCCTTCCATTGTTCGAGCGGCTTGGAGCCCAAAGCTTGATTTCTTCTATGGGAATGCCGTATGGCGATATGCGTTGGCTTAACCGCCCATAAACGCCGCCGCGAATGGCGCCGTAAACGTGAACGCCCGGCAAGCGCTTGCCGGGCGTTCACTGCGCGCGGGTGCGTCCGACGCGCGACTATCTATTTACGCGTTTTCCGACCTGTGACTTTGGCCGCGGGTTGCGCCGCGGCGACGCCAATCTGGTTAGCCGGAAAATTGACGATCCTCGTGCTGCTCGCCGGCGTTGCATACGTGCGAAGCGTTTTGCTCGTGCGCGACCTGGCGCCGCCGACAATCGCGCTCATCGCCTGCTTGTCGAGTTCCACGCTGTCGGGTAGATCCTTGATCAGAATTGCGGCCATGATGTCATCCAGGGAAGGTGAGGGTTTCCATGCAATCCAGTATAGGCAATTTAGGCGATCCGAAACGCCGGGTGCGCTGCGGGAAGAATCTTCCCGCAGCGCACGTCGACGCAAGCAGACCTGCATTGCCCATGCTTCAGAAAGCGATAGCCGAACCCGTGGTCGCGTACTGGGACGGACTGACGTTCAGCCGTAGCGGTCCGAAGCCGGCGCCGATCACGCCGACGTTGTTGAGCGCATTGACCTCTACGTTTTGATACTGAACGATGTTCTCGTTCGTGTTCACTGCGACATTGACGTTGGCATAAGAACCGGCGTTGGCAAGCGATGAGTTACCTCCGCACACGTCGGACATGGCGTGGCGGTCCAGCTCCCGGCTGTGAGACAAATCGTGAATCGTGATGGACGGCATGGCGGTGCTCCAAGCTAAAAAGTAAAGGTGGCCTGAACGGGCAACCTGGAGACCGCAAGGCCTCCGGGCTGGCGCTGACTTCAGAAGTTGATCGTGTTCTTGTTGGTAGCGGTCTGCTTCGGGTCGACCGTCGAGTGAATGCCACTCGCGAACGCCACGTTGTTGCCGTTGTTGTTCAGCGTGTTCTGCGACTGGCTGATCAATTGCGTGGCATCGAACGACGCTTCGTACGAGGACACATTGACGCCGGGCCAGCCGGGCAGGTTGCCGCCGCGTACGGCCGACATGGCGCGGCTGTCGAGCTCTTCGGTGATGGACAGGTCTTTGATGGTGAGTGATTTCATGGAAGTTCTCCTAAGGGTTAAGCCAGGTGGCTTTAGAGGTTGGTGAGCATCATGTCTGCTCGCAGGACACTAATGCATGGCCTGTGCCAGAAGCATCGGCGCGCGGTGAAATAGTCTCGCGAGGCTTGCGGAACAAGGCTTGGCGGAAGGGGGGCATCGCGCATCATGCATGCGTTCGCGCCGGCATTCGAAGCACATGACGGCTTTCAACCAACATCTGAAGCGTGATCTGTTGGGCCTACAACAACATGTGCCCGATCGAACATCCGCAGCGAAACCATATTGCGAAAGGCAGGGCTCTCACCTAGTATCGAATCACTGCGAGTGCGGGTAACTACAGACAATATGTTCACTATGGAGCCGCGTACGAGCCGTAGAGATGACCAGTCTTGCGCAAGCTATCCGAACCTTCCAAAGCAGCGGTACGTCGCGTGATGAGTTTTTAATACTCGTCGACAGTGCCTTGTCTGTCGACGACACCTCGACCGGGCGCCTGCTCGAAATACTCCGCGAAGAACAAGCCAGGACGCCGCTGCCAGCCGATCTCTATGCGGCCGTGCATCGACGCATAGAGCAGGCGTCGCTGGCAAGCCATGGCGCGAATTCCGATGAGACTCGCTTGCAAACTTCGCCAGGCGCGTTGCACCAGCGGATTTCGCAACCCGCAGCGCCCGCGCGCGATTTCGTGATATCCGAGACGGATCAGGTCAAGGAGGTCGGCGACACCCTCAACGGGCGTTTCGTGCTCGAGGAATGTCTCGGTGTGGGCGGCATGGGAACCGTGTACAAGGCGCTCGACCTGCGCAAGCTCGAAGCATCGGATCGTCGTCCCTACATTGCGATCAAGGTGCTGAATCTTCAGTTTCGCGGTAATCCGAAATCACTCATTGCGCTGCAGCGTGAAGCCAAGAAGGCGCAGACGCTGGGGCATCGAAACATCGTCACGGTGTATGACTTCGATCGCGACGGCCCGGTGGTTTACCTGACCATGGAGTATTTGTCCGGTCAGCCGCTGAGCCGGATCTTGCGCGCCCCGGAGTTCAAGGGCATGTCGTATGCAGAGACCTTGCCGATCTTCAAAGGCATGGCGAATGCGCTGGCCTACGCGCACGAGCGTGGTTTCGTGCATTGCGATTTCAAACCCGCGAACGTATTCCTGACCGACACCGCCGAGGTGAAGGTCATCGACTTCGGTATCGCCCGCGTGTTCCAGCGGCCCGAGGAAGAGACCGATGCCACTATCTTCGACCCCGGCAGTCTCGGCGCGCTGACGCCCGCTTATGCGAGCCCTGAGATGCTGGAGCATCGTGAGCCCGATCCTCGCGATGACATCTACGCGCTCGGCTGCACGACGTACGAGTTGCTGACCGGGCGGCACCCCTTCGGCCGAGTACCTGCAACCCAGGCACGCGGCTCGGGCCTCAAGCCGCAGCGCCCCGATGGTCTGGGGACGCGGCAATGGCGGGCCCTCAGGACATCGCTTGCATTCGAGCGTGAAGCGCGCATGCCGACGGTCACGCATTTTCTGCAGGAATTCGGCGATACCCAAAAACGTAGCAGTATGTCGGGTACCGCGGTCAAGGCGGCTGTCTCGGCCGGGGCACTCGCGGTGGTGGCGGCGGGCGGCTATTTCTACGCGTCGTCGCATCGCACCGTGCCTCCGGAGAAAGTGGCTGCCGTACCGGAGAAGGTCGTCGTGGCGCCGGCCATGCCGGTCGTCCCCGCGCTTTCGCTTGCGACCGTCGCCCCCGTGCTCGCGAGCGTGCCATGTTCGGCACTGGTGGCATCGGTGCAGGATCAGGCGCTTGGTGTGACCGGCTATCTCGGCCGGAGCTATGGCACGCAGAAGTTGCGCAGCACACTGGATGCGATACCCGGCGTCGCCAATCCGCGCGTGCAGGTCCAGGAAGTCGACAACGACAAATGCGACGTCCTCAAGCTGATCGCGCCTTACTTGACGGCTAGCCGGCCGGCATCGATTCAAATCCGGGATCACACTACGCAGTTGACCGAAGGTCAGCCGCTAGTCGTTCAGGTCACGACGCCACCCTACGATTCATGGGTCAATATCGACTATTACCAACTCGATGGCAGCGTGGTCCACCTGCTGCCGAATGCACGTTCGAAAGACAACCAGGCGCCGCCGAACTACGCCGCGACGATTGGCAGCGGGGGTGACTGGATCGTATCGAAGCCGTTCGGCTCGGAGATGATCGTGCTTCTCGTGACACCCGCAGCCCTGTTCGATGCGGTCAGGCCCGATAGCGAGTCGCGAGCGGACTATTTGCGAGCCGTGGACAAACGGCTCGGCGAGCTCGCCAATAAATTCGGGCACGACAAGATTGCTGTCGATCTTGTTCAGATCGACACGCATCCGCGCAAACAATAGCGCTCGCTACAAGACCTCGTTATTTCATGTCGCGTGCCACGCGCATGCCGTTTTGCGATTGCCGCACGCTGGCGCTGTATTTGAAGCGCGTGGACGACTGCATGTAGGCGCCACCATCGGGCCATGAACCGCCGCGGATCACGCGCATCGGGCAACCCGCCTCGTCCCACACGCGGCCATCCGCCGGCGCGCCTTTATACGAGCTGTGCCAGCAGTCGGCGACCCATTCCCACACGCTGCCGTTCATGTCGAAGAGTCCGAAGGGGTTGGGCGTGAAGGAGCCCACGTTCACCGGACCATCCTTGCGCCACGGCTCGCCGCAGTCCTTGCAGTCCGCGTAACCCTTGCGCATCTCGTTGCCCCACCAGTAGGTCGTGGTGGTCCCGCCTCGCGCGGCATATTCCCACTCGGCTTCAGTCGGCAGCCGATACGTCTTGCCGGTCGTCTTGCTGAGCCATTTAACGTAGACCTGTGCGTCGTCCCAGCTTAGATTGTGCACGGGCGTGGACTTCGAGGGATTGCCTTCGATATCGATGCGCGGGCACCCGGTTGCGTCTGCACACGCGTTCCATTGCTCGACGGTCACTTCGTATTTGCCGATCGCGAACGGCTGGCCAACGCTGACCCGATGCACGGGACGTTCGGCGGGATCGTCGGAATTGCTGCCCATCTCAAACGTACCGCCCGGTAGCGCAACCAGCGCCGGACAGGTGGCGCAGTCCTTGATTTCGCCAGCGGTGGAAGCGGCTGTCTTGACGACCGGCTTGGGAGCAGGCGTGGGCGGCGGCGCGGAAGTGACCACCGGTTTTTCCGCAGGCGCCGGAGGAGAGGAAGCCAGTGGAGCGGATGCAGGCGATGTTGCAGCGCGCGCATGGTCAGGCTGCGCTTGCGGCTGGGCCTTCGGGGCGGCGGCAGCGGCACGAAGCCTGTCGATACGGGCATGAGCGAGCGTGGCAAAGCGCCCGTTGGGATAGGCCTTCAAATACGCTTCGTAGTCGCTCGGGTAGGTGCTGTCCTTGATCGACTCCCAGAAGGTGAGTTCGTATTGTTCGTTGCTATCCTTAGGAAGAATTCCCCGGCTTCGATACGCAACGACGGGTTCGCTTGCCATTGTGCGTCGGCCGCCGTTGCTGTCGCGGTCGCTCGCTAGCGGAGCGGACGGTGCGAACTGGAACCTGTCTGCCGATGCAGCCGGTCCTTCCGCCATCCACGGTACCTGCTGCCCTCCTGTTTCAAGGCTCACGGATCGCGCGACATCGCGCAGCACGTCTTCAATACTTCGCCCTGGCTGATTAACGGCGCGCAACAACGCCGCGGTATACGCGCCATGTCGCGTGCCGTCGGCGGCATATGTGCCGGGCGCGGTCGCATACGCGACGATAGTCCGCGAGGGCGGTCGCACCATGCTGACGTTGGCCGGGTCGTACGGATTGTTCAGGCAGGTATCGAGCACGACCAGACTGAGTTGATCGCTGCGCGGCGCCGACATGCCCACAAGGATGCTGTCCAGGTCGATGCCTTTAGTGATCGGAGCTGCGGCTGATCCCTGCGCGTCGACCGGCAGCAGCAGCGTGGAATTACCGACCTGCATCGCATGTCCGGCGAAATAGAGCAGTCCGACTCCGCCAGCCGCCAGGCGCTTGTTGAATTCTTGAACTGCTTCGTTCATGTGTGCGCGATCCAGGTTCGAGTACGTCATGACCTCGAAGCCGAGCCGGCTCAGCATCTCGCTGGTCGCCGCCGCGTCGCGCGTGGCGTTGGCGAGCGAATGATCCTCATAGCTCGCATTGCCGATGACCAGCGCAAGGCGGCGCGGATGTGCGTCACCCTTCTGCCCGGCAGCGGTGCTGCCGACTGCGACGGCTCCCAGCAGGACCGCGAGCCACAGATTTCTCCACATGAGTTTTCGTATGAGTCTTCGCCACATGATCACACCCCGTGCCGGTATTCGACGGCACCCTCAAGGAGCCGCGCCAGAACTGCATGATCCGCGGGAGCGCAACAAGCACTCACGCAGGATCCGATCGTCCGATGGGCGAGCATCACAACCAACCATAGCACGCAACTACTTCATATCAACGTGGTCAAGGCGGCGTAACGATGCAACGTGTCGTGATTAGCCCGGGGATTGGCCTTTAATGACGAACTTGTCTCTGCGATAAAAGATGGATACCTAATTATTCAGACGATACAGAATAATTAACCGTGCGAGGACAACGGTCGAATAGCGCTTCTTCAAGGCATGTCTTTTTAACGGATTCCGTCCTAAGCTAACAAGTAGAAAACCGTGCACAAGGTTCGGGAGAATACGAAAATGCTAAGAAGAACCGTCCTCGGCGCGTTCGCTTTCCTGACGGTGCTCATGCCGTCGCGCGCGTTCCCGGCTGCGCGCACGCCGTCTCCCCCCGGCGCGGAGGCATTCATCATCTGGCCGCCCGACGGCGCGGTGATCACAGGCGGAAAACTCTGGGTCCGCATGGGCCTGCGCAACATGGGCGTGTGCCCGAAGGGCGTCAACATTCCCAATGTAGGACACCATCACTTGCTGATCGACGCGGAGTTGCCGCCGTTCGATGAGGCAATCCCCTCGGACCGCCAGCATCTGCATTTCGGAGCAGGTGAAACCGACGCGCGAGTCGAGTTGCCGCCAGGCAAGCACACGCTGCAGTTGCTCATGGGGGACTACAACCACGTGCCGCACGATCCCCCGATCTATTCGAAGAAGATCACGATCACCATGCGATGAAGCATGCGTCGCAGTGTGGGTATCAAGCGGGCTGCAGACTAAGGGGAGGGCGTGTGCCATGAAGAGATTTTGCGCTGCGGGGGCGATCGCCATCTCGATCGCGGTCTCGCTGATATCCGTGTCCGTATCCGGTTCTGCGCTGGCCGGCCCCACGCCCGCACCGGCTAATGCGTACGCGTATATCGGCTATCCGAACAATGGTCAGACGCTTCCAGCGGGCAAGCCTTTTCGCGTGTGGTTCGGGTTGCGTTATATGGGCGTTGCTCCGCGAGGCGTGAAGTATCCGAATACGGGCCACCATCATTTGCTGATCGACACGGATCTGCCCTCGTCGTTCGATGAGGAGATTCCTTCCGACCGCCAGCACCTGCATTTCGGCGCGGGCGAAACGGAGACCACACTCGAATTGCCCCCCGGCAAGCACACGCTGCAATTGCTGATGGGCGACTACATGCACGTCCCGCACAACCCCCCCGTCTATTCAAAGAAAATCACGATCTACGTCAAATGATCGGGCCGGTTCACGCGTAGCGTGTGCCGCGCGCGAACCAACAGTTCATCGAATAAGCGTTGGTTGCCGCCCATCACGCGAGTGCCAGATGATTCGCGGGTGACTACCTTCCGCCGCCACGAACTCATCGCGCACGTCCTTTCCCAGTAACGCTCAGAGTGCCTCGGGCCGTTTCATCGGTCACGCCTGGCATGGGTCATGCATTAGTGTCCTGCGAGCAGACATGATGCTCACCAACCTCTAAAGCCACCTGGCTTAACCCTTAGGAGAACTTCCATGAAATCGCTCACCATCAAAGACCTGTCTGTTACCGAAGAACTCGACAGCCGCGCAATGTCCGCCGTGCGTGGCGGTAACCTGCCGGGCTTCTGGCCGAGCTACAGCAGCTCGACGACCAACCTCTCGTTCGGTGCGGAGCAGTTGATCAGCCAGTCGCAAAACACGATCAGCAACAACGGCAACAACGTTGCCTTTGCAAGCGGTATCTCGTCGACGGTCAAGCCGACCCAAACCGCCAACAACACCAACACGATCAACTTTTGATCGTCAGGCGCAGGCAGCGAAGGTCATCCGGCCTTTGCTGCCGCACCGGCCTTACCCCCGGCCGGCAAGTCTTCCAGCCGCATTCAATCTACCCGGAGTGAGATCGTGCAAGTCATGTCGTCATCGCGCGGGTTGCAGGACCGCGCCGCCAAGTTTTCAGCGCCGGGTGTCGCACACGTTCTGTTCGCACGCATGGTGCTTCCGGTGCTTGCCTGCACGACGCTTCTCAGTGGTTGCATCGATGTGAACGTGCCGGACTACAAGCGTCCTGAAACGCCCGCCAAGACCACCTGGTCGCAAACGGCCAAGGCGCTGGTTTCACCGGCCGACACCGTTACGCTCGACTGGTGGAAGCAATTCCACGACCCCTATCTCGACTCGCTCGTCAGCAAGGCTATAGCGGGCAACTTTGATATCAAAATTCTCGCGGCGCGCGTGTCAGTCGCCGGCGGACAGATCAACGAAGCGCGTGCCGGAGCGCTTCCCACTGCCGATCTCGGCGCGGGCGCGGAGTTTGACAAAACCACGCGGCAGGATTTCTCGAAGCAATACAACGTCGCCACGCAGGTGAACTGGGACATCGATATCTGGGGCGCGGTCGAGAAGGGCGTGCAGGCGCAGAAGGCCGAATATCGGGCGTCGGAAGCCGATTGGCGCGCAGGTTATCTCACGCTTGTATCCGATGTTTCGACGACCTACTTTCAGATTCTTCAGTTCGATGACCAGATCGACCAGCAGCAAAAAACGCTGCGCACCAACCAGCAGATCCTGACCATCTACGAAGGCATGGCAAAGAACGGCCTCGTGCCGAACACGCAGGTCCTGACGCAGCGCGCCGAAATCAATCGCATGACCAAAGACCTGCTCGAATTGCATCGCGCCCGCGATCTGGCGAACAACGCGCTGGCTACGTTGATCGGCGTCCCGGCTGGTGAGTTCACCGTGCCGGCGGGGCAACTCGAGACGCGCGTGCAGGTTCCCGTTGTGCCGGCGGGCTTGCCGTCGCAATTGATGGCGCGGCGACCGGACGTAGTGGCGGCCGAGTACCGCGTGCTGGAAGCGTATGACGTCGTGGGGCAGGCGAAGCTCGCCCAGTTGCCGACGATCAGCCTCACGGGCCGGGGCGGGTCCGCGAGTTTCGCGCTGACCGATTTATTGAAGTCCTTCACGTTCAGCTTCATGCCCAGCATCAATATTCCGTTGCTGGATCCAAGCGTCAGGGCGCATGTCAAGACGACCGAGGCGCAGACAATCGTGGTCGAGCAACAGTATCGACGTGCCGTGATGGGCGCGTTCGAGGAAGTGGAGAACGCGCTGGTCAACCTTGACGCGCATACGAAGCAGCGCACCGAACTGCAGGAAGAAGTGGGGCACTTGAAAGTGGTGGCCGCCCAGATCGAAGCGCAACTCAAGGAAGGGGTAGTGTCGCAACTGGAGGTCTTCGAGACCGAACGTACCTTGCTTGCGGCAGAACTCGCGTTGCTTGAAAACCACCAGCAACTGCTCTCCGATACGGTCACCCTCTATAAGTCGCTGGGCGGCGGATGGCCGGCGGTCGACGTCCAGAAGACGGACCAGGCAGGTGACCCGACCGCCGCGAACGATGCACACCATGAACTGGCCGCAAGTAAGGGAGCAACGAACTAAGCGCAAGCCTTGCGCACCGGTTTTTAGGGCAATAGTGTGCATCGGCCAAAACCAATGTTCGGAATGCAAAGTGTTAGTTCTCTGGCGACAGATGTGTTGCTGAATGATTGACTACCGCAAAGCGTGGCTTACACTTCATTGCGTCACCGCTTTCACTGCGGTTTCGTCCAACACGGTTCATCGGTGGGAGTACGCGGGCTTGTCGCCCAGCACTCAACGCGGGATGAACGTTCTTCGAGATGTGGACACATGGCTCCTGGAGAAGCTTCTGTTGCCGAGGCGGGGCCGATGCTGCACAAGGCCTTCGATCTCTTGCTCGAGCCCGAGTCCCATCCCGCGGCCGGCGTCATTCGTATCGACGAAGATCTGTTCGCGATCGGGCGGTTCGAAGCGCCGTTCGCCTCTTATGAAACTGACGCCGTTGCGCAGTTGTCGCGGCGGCATGCGCGGATCTTCATCGAGAATGGAGCCGCGTACGCGGCCGACCTCGGCAGCAAGAACGGCACGACGGTGAACGGCGTCATGCTGCGCGAAAAGCCCGTGCGGCTTCAGGGCGGCGACGTCATAGGCTTTGGCGGAAAGCTCGCGTTCCGCGTGCGGACGGTGCCGCGCGCCGTATCACGCACCTACGCCGTACCGGCTGTCCGCATGACACTCACGCCGGAGCGCGGCGACCTTGGATTGCATCTGGTCGAACTGACGGAGTTTCCGTTCCTGATCAGCAAAGCGGACGAGACATTCGCGCAGTACAGCGACCGCTATCCTCATCAGGTTAACTATGTGTCGCGACGTCACGCGCATATTTTCGTGAAAGCCGGCCAGCCGTTCGTCGAAGACCTCGGCAGCACGAACGGCACATTCGTCGACGGCAAGCGGGTGGGTGAAACCGCTGTGCCGCTGCAAGATGGTGCATCGCTTGCGTTCGGCGGCAACCACTTCACGTACATCGTCAGTCTCCGGCGCGAAGCGGAATCGGGTGTAACCACGACCGCCGCCACCGCGACGGCGACCGTAACCGGCGCAGCGGTTCAGGTTGCGCCGGACGATCTGGACAAGACCACCTTCATCACGACCGCGCATTCCTTCCTGGATATCTTCTGCGTCGACCAGAACCAACCGTCCGACGATGAAATCAACCGGGAGTCCTTGCCCGACGAACGTGTCCCGGCACGCCGCCGCTCTCGCAACAGGTCCGTGCGCTTTGTCTCCGACCTTGGCGTGGCATTCGGCGGCGGTCAGGCAATGAAGCGCCGGGTGCTTTTATGCGGCCTGGCATTCGTCGCAGCAATGATCGCGATCGGCAGCGCGCTTTATTTCAGCAGTACGGCTGAGCGGAACCTGAGGAGCCTGGTCGCTCACGGCGATTATCGCCAGGCCGTACCGGTCGTGAATGCTTACCTGGACAAGCATCCAAACGATCCCCAGGCGATGGCCCTGGGTACGGAGGCGCTGCTCAAGGGATATCTGCCGGACTGGCTCGACCAACTGAAACATCGGAATTTCGATGCCGCGCGCTCAGTCGTCTCGCAGATGAAGACGCTTGCCGCGACCAACGCCGATGCGCGCTTACTTGTCGATGAGATCGACTGGATTGGACGGCTTGAAACGTTCATGGCGAGCCGCGAGAGGCCGGATGCTCCCGTCCGCATCTACGCCGATGAGAACCGCATCAGCGCGTTGCTGAAGCAATGGGAGAGCGACCCGAGCGCTCATCAGCGGCGGCTGGACCGGATTGCGTCGACGGTGCCGCCGTTCAGGGATCTGTACGCCGTTGGGCTCAGTCATCTTCGCAAGCTCGAGAGCGATGACTCGGTCTATCTGGCAGCTATTGAGCGCCTTAAGGCGAGTATCGACAAGGCGCTGGCGCCGGGTGGTGACCCTGACGCGTTGAGTGGTGAAATAGCCGATTACGGCGACAAATACCCGCGCCTGGCGGGCCTCGATCGCGTGCAGGACGATCTCCGGCAATACCTCGCGCTCGAGCACGCGGTCCAGTCGCGCGAGCTCGGTCCGTTGATCGACGCCATGCAGAACGCGTGGTTTACTACGCCGCCGTTCCAGGCAGCGCAGCATCAGCTCGATGCGAAGGGCCTGCCTACGCCTGATGTCGTGAAGCGCTACGCGGCGGTGTCCGATGCGTGGCGCAATGGGCAAACGGAGCCGGCCATTACGGGGCTTCGATCCATGGCGGGCGGACGATGGGCCGACGCCGTCAGCGCCGAGCTTACCCACAAGCAGGCGGTCGCCAGCCAATTCGCGGACTTGCAAAAGTCGCGCGGCGCGCAAGGCTACGACGACCGGGTACTGTCGTTTTACGAATCACTCGATCCTGTTGCGGACATCTGGTTCGTCAACGCGATCCAGCCGGATCTCAGTGCGCTCAGGCAGAAGGCGCTTGCGCGAGCGGACGAGTGGTTCAACCGGGCGCAGGCGGCGTGGGCGCAGTATCGGACGAACGGGGCTATCGGCGGTGACCAGCGGCTTGAGACCGGCCTGTCGGACGCCTTCAAAAAGCAGGCGAAGCTGCTCACCGACGCATGGTCCGGCGCGCAACGCGCCGCACAGCTTCTTCACCAGTTGAAGGCGGATCGCAGTGCGTTTGCTGACAAACTGCTCGCCGAGATAAACGCGGAAGTCGACTTGCAGCGGCGCTCGCTGGTTCAGTTGAGTTCCGTGCTGGACCCAGGGCTTCTGAGCGCCAAGCTGGCGCTGATCGGTGGGGATAAAACCTCCTACAAGGGAGCGAATGGTGAAGAACGACGCGCACCCTAAATCCTTTGCCGAATCGCTAGGCGATCACAGCGTGGAAGGCATCTCCATTCTCGTGGCGGAGCCGGCGCGGTTGACCCAGGCATTAATCTACGCGATGGTCGCGCTGGTCGTGAGCGCGCTTGTATGGTCGTTCATCGGCCGCGCAGACGTGATCGTCACGGCGCAGGGCACGCTGGCGCCGGAGTCCGAAGTACGGCGGTTCTATGCGCCTATAGACGGCGAGCTGGCCGATGTTTATATCGCGGAAGGGCAGCCGGTTTCGAAGGACGATGTAGTGGCGCGTCTTAACGCAAGGGGTGCGATCCAGGCGGCCACCAACGCGCTGGAGGCGCAGTTGAAACTCGATGACGCCGAGCGTGACTGGAAAGAGTTTCCCGAAAAGAAACTTCTGATGGAGCGTAAGGCCGCAGCGCTGAAAGACCAGATGGAAGTGGAAGAGCATTTGCACCAGACCCGCGTGGCCGAAGGGACGACCAAGCTGGCCGAGGGACAGAAAGCACAAGTCGACGAGGCGCGCACCGAGCTGGATAGCGCGCGTCGCACCCGTGACGCGGCGAAGCAGGAGCTTGACCGCTACGCACGGCTGCTGGCATTGCCGGGCGGTGGCGGGGTGTCGGAGATTCAGGTGGAGAGCAAACGCAACGCTTATATGGAAGCGGATAACGCAACCCGGATTGCCCAGTCGAAACTGACCGAACTCGATTTCCGCCTCAGCCACGAATACTCGCAGGCGAAAGCGCAGCTTGAAACCAGCGGCCAGGAAGCGACCAGCCTGAAGCTGCAATACGAGTCGGCCATGCGTGAAATCGCGAGCGCGGGCGACAAGCTGCGGCTGCAATTGCAGACCGCGCGGCTCGTCGCCGAAGCGGCGGACCGTATCCGCTTTGAGAATATCGATAAGGATAACTTCCTGCTGATCCTGGCGCCGGTGTCGGGCGTCATCACGGATGTCACGTCGACGCAACCCGGCGACAAGATCCAGGCGAACACGCCGCTTGGCGGCATTGCGCCCAAGGACGCGCGGCCGGTGCTGAAGATCGAGATCGCCGAACATGACCGCGCTTTCCTGCGCGAGGGGCAGGCGGTCAAGCTCAAGTTTAATGCGTTTCCGTATCAGCGCTACGGGGTGATCGACGGCACGCTCGAGTTCATCTCGCCCGCGACTAAACCGTCGCTGGAGACAAAACAGCCGGTCTATGAAGGACGCGTGACGCTCGCTCGTGACTATTACCAGGTGGCGGACACCCGCTACCCGTTGCGCTACGGCATGACGGCAACTGCGGAGATCGTGGTACGCGAGCGGCGCGTGATCGATCTTGGTCTTGACCCGTTCCGGCAGGTGGCGGGCTGACGATGGCGATCATCATCGAGCGCTTTTCATGTTTAAAAAGGGGCATAAGAAATGACGGCGATTGTGCGAATAGACGATGAAATCGTCGATGCCGATGAGTTCATCCGGGTGTTGAAATTGACGGGGCAATTCGAGGGGCTCGTCGAGCAACTCGTGCGCGACAAGCTCACCGTGCGCGCGGCCAAGAAGCAGGGTGTAGACGTGGAGGATGGCGAGATCCAGATGCGCGCCGATCAATTCAGGCGCGTGCGCGGCCTGCACCGTGCCGCCGACATGAATCGTTATCTCGATGCGCTCGGCGTCAATCTCGACGAGTTTGAGACGTTCATCACGGACACGCTCTATCAGGAGAAGATGCTCGAACAGATCGGCGGCGAGGCCGACGTGGAGGCTTTTTTCAAGCTGAATTCACCGCGTTTCGACAGTGTTGAGATCAGTCATATCGTGCTTGAAACACCGAGTCAGGCGAAGGAAATGATCTCCTATTTGCAGGACGATCCCGACAGCTTTACGGAGATGGCGCGGGAACACTCGATTGCCGACACCCGCGACCAGGGTGGCGTGCTTGGCAAGGTGTTGCGCGGGTCGCTCGCCGCCGAGATCGAAGCCAAGGTGTTCAATGCCGCAGCCGGCGACCTGCTCGGACCGTTCCCCACACCCGACGGTACCGCCTACGAAATCTTTGCGGTGACGGCGAAACGTCCGGCCATGCTCGATGCAGACGTCGCGGCCGAAATTCGCCGGCTGTTGCGCGAGCAATGGCTGCTGGCGCGGGCGCAGGAACACATTATCGAAGCGCGCTAGGGCATGGCGGACGACAGGACGACAGGAGGCGAGCACATGGACGTACCGCAGAAACTCGATTCCCTGGCCGCTTTCCTCGCGACCGTGGAGATCCTGTCGCCGTTTACCGCGCAGGAAATCGAACAGCTCGCCGAGCAGGCGGAGACGCGTTTTCATGCTTTCGGCGAGACCGTGTGCAATGCGGGTGACACTGCAGATGGACTGTTCGTCATCAAGGCCGGTTCCGTGCGGATCTTCACCGAGGAAAACGGCAAGGAGATCAGCATGGGCGTGCGCCGCGAACGGGAAGTGTTCGCGGATATCGCCATGTTGCGCGAGTACCGGCATGAATCGTCGGTGCGTTCGTCGGGCAAGACGGAATTGCTGTTTATTCCCCGCCGCGTGATCGAGCCGATCGTGGCGAGTAATCCGGCGGCGCTCGCGTTCGTCACGAGCTATGTCGCGATCAGTTCGGCCGGCGGTTTTGTCGCCAGGCTCTTCGACCTGCGAGGCAAGATCGACAAGGCCGAGCTGGAGGCGTCGGTACGCAGCGTCGGCGTGAAGCGGGTCGCCGCGGGCAAGGAGATCATCCATCAGGACGCTCGCGATGACCGGCGGCTATACGTGGTTCGGCAGGGCGAAGTACGGATCGTGCGCAAGGAGGGCGCGAGCGAATATCTGCTCGCCACCTTGAGAGCGGGCGAGGTCTTCGGCGAGAAGGCTTGCCTGCTGCGACAGGAGCAGCAGGCGACGGCCATCGCGAACGTGGATACACGCCTCCTCGTCGTGCCCGAGAAAACCGTGCATCTCGTGCTCGAGCGCAACCCGAAGCTGCGCGAAGTGCTGGAAGACCGGATCCGCTTTACCGAGCGCGAGTTGCAGCGCCAGAAAAAGCTGGAGGAGCGACGTTCGTTGCCGGCCATGCTCGACCTGCATTCGAAACCGGAGTTCGGCGAGCGAGTGATACGCCGCTTCGCGTGGGTCCAGCAGGCGGAGGAGATGGATTGCGGTGCGGCCAGCCTCGCGATGATCTGCAAGCACTACGAGATCCCCATGACGCTCGGCAAGCTCCGCGAACTAGCCAACGTCACGACCCAGGGCGCCACGCTCGACAGTCTTGCAAGAGCGGGCGATGTGTTGGGCTTTACCACGCGCGGCGTGCAGTGCACCTACGAGTCGTTGCGCGGTTTTGAATTGCCGTTCATCGTCCACTGGGAGGGATACCACTACGTGGTGGTGTACGGCATTTCAAAGAACCAGGTATGGGTGGCCGACCCGGCGGTCGGTTTTCGCAAGATGGACGTGGAGGAATTCGAGCGTGGCTGGAGCGGCACCTGCCTGCTGTTCACGGCCCCGCCCGAACTCGGCCACGCAGCTGTCGGACGCTCGCCGTGGGTCCGGTTCGTCGGCTACCTGAAGCCGTACAAGAAGATCCTCGCGCACCTCTTCCTCGCGACATTCGTGATCCAGGTCCTCGGCGTCATTCCGCCGCTGATCATCCAGAATATTCTCGACGGGGTGATCGTTCACCAGAACGTCGGCCTGCTGCATTTGTTGATTGCCGGTCTGGTCATCTCCAACCTGTTCTCGCAATTGATGTCGACTATTCGCGCGTACCTCGCGAACTTCATGGTCCGCAACATGGACTTCGCGATGATGTCGCAGTTCTTCCGCCATACGCTGTCGCTGCCGTTCTCGTTCTTCGCCAAACGCAAGACCGGCGATATCTTCGCGCGTTTCCAGGAGAACCACACCATCCGCGCGTTCCTCACGGAATCGACCGTGACGACCGCGCTCAACTTGCTGATGGTCTTCATCTACTTCACGATCATGTTTCTCTACAACGTGAAGATGACGCTGCTGTTGATCGGTTTCGTGATTCCGATCATGGCGCTGACCGCAATCGCCACGCCGAAGATCAAGAACTACGCACGGGAGGTTTTCTCCGCGTCAACCGAAGCGAAGTCCTTCCTGATGGAAGCGCTGGGCGGCGTGGAGACAATCAAGGGCATGGGCATCGAGCGAGCGGTGCGACTGAAGTGGGAAAAGAAATATGCGAAGTCGCTGGAGGTTCAGTATCGCGCGCAGGCGTTCAATATTGCAGTGTCGCTGGGAAGCCAGATGTTGAACGCTGCGACCACGATCGCGATTCTGTGGGTCGGCGCGAACATGGTCCTCACGCACGAGATGACCATCGGGCAGCTGATCGCGTTCAACGCGTTCATGGGGAGCGTGTTGACGCCGCTGATGGGATTGATCGGTCTGTGGAGCCTGCTCAACGACGCGGGCGTCGCGATGGAACGACTAGGCGATGTGCTCGACATGGAGCCGGAACAGAAGCCGGAGGATTTGCCATCGCGCATCATGCTGCCCGATCTGCAAGGCGAGATCAGCCTGAACAATGTGTATTTTCGCTATGGTGGCGCCGACACCGAGTACGTGCTGGAGAACATCAGTTTCGAGATCAAGCCGGGTGAGCTGATTGCCATAGTGGGCCGCAGCGGTTCCGGCAAGACCACGCTCGCGAAGCTTCTCGTTGGCTTCTACACGCCGACCGAAGGGAAGATGGTGGTCGACGGTTACGACCTGAAGGTGATCGATAAAACCGTGTACCGCGCGCAGATAGGCTATGTCATGCAGAGCAACCTGCTGTTCTCCGGGACGATCGCGGAGAACGTTGCGAGCGGTGACGAGGCGCCGGACCGCCGGCGCATTGAAGAGGCCGCGAAGATGGCCGATGCCCACGCGTTCATCAGCAAGATGCCGTTGGGCTATGAGCAGATTGTGGGTGAGCGTGGCGTGGGTTTGTCGGGTGGCCAGATTCAACGGCTCTGTATTGCGCGCGCGCTTTATCACGACCCGCGTCTCCTGGTATTCGACGAAGCGACCTCCGCGCTCGATACCCAATCGGAAAGCAATATCCTCGGCAATATGCAGGAGATCCTGAAGGGTCGCACGGCTGTGATCATCGCCCACAGGCTCAGCACAATCATGCGCGCGGACAAGATCCTCGTGTTGTATGAAGGCGCGATCGTCGAGCAGGGACGCCACGACGAACTCGTCGCGCGCAAGGGCATGTACTACCAACTTGTGCAAAAACAACTGAGCGCAGCATGAAGATACTCGACGATATCGAAGACCTGCCAGCCAGCCCCGCGACCTCGTACGCCGCCCTGCTGGAGAAGATCGAAATCCTCCGCTCCACGCTGCGCTGGTCCTCGCGTATGGAGCGCCCGGAAATCGAGAAGCTGCTGAGACAGGCGAGCGTGCTGCGCGATGACGTGATGCAGTTGTCGCACAGAGAGCGTTTCGTACAGGCGGCTGTCGCCGAGCCGCAGCGTTTGCCCGGATCGCCGCGTGAGCGCCGCGAGGCGTTGCTCGCGCGAAGCTTCGTATTTGAAGGCACTTTCGGCGATAACCCGAAGCTGCTGGAGGCCTTGGAGATTGCCGAAAAAGCGGCGCCAACCGATCTTCCCGTGCTGGTGGACGGGGAGAGCGGAACGGGCAAGGAGCTGATGGCGAAGGTGATTCACGCGAACGGCGCGCGTGCGGACAAGCCGTATATATCAGTGAATTGCGGTGCGATTCCGGAAAACCTGCTGGAGTCCGAACTATTCGGTCATAAGAAGGGGGCGTTCACCGGGGCATCGAATGACCGGAAGGGAAAGTTCGAGAGCGCGCATACCGGTACTATTTTTCTCGATGAAATCGGGGAGCTGCCGCTTGCCGGACAGGTCAAGCTTCTGCGCGTGCTTGAGGCCCATGAGATCCAGCGTGTGGGATCGGATGAACCCATTGCAGTGGATACGCGCATTGTGGCGGCAACGAATCGCAATCTTCGGCGCATGAGTGAGGAAGGGCGCTTTCGCGAGGACCTGTTCTATCGGCTTAGCGTGATCCATCTGACCTTGCCGCCGTTGCGCGAGCGGCGTGACGAGATTGCGCTGCTGCTGGCTTATTTCGGCGATGAAGCCGCGGCGGCGCTCAAGCGCCAGCCGGTGAAGATGACGCTCAGGCTGCGCGAGTTCCTGCGGACCTACGACTATCCAGGCAACATCCGCGAGTTGCGCAACCTGATCTACCGGATCGTCTGCCTGGCACCGGAAACGGCCGACATAGAGCATCTTCCCGTCGATATCCGTCCCGGCAATTCGGCATCGATGTCGAGCGGCATGGTTGCGAGCGCGGTTTCGCTCAGCGACGCCAAGCGCACGGCGAGCGATGAAGCGGAGCGCGCTTTTCTCGAGCGCGGCCTGCACGAAGTGGGCGGGACAGTCGCGGAATTGGCGCGACGCTTCGAGATGAATCGCTCGCACGTGCAGATGCTGCTGAAGAAGCACGGGCTGCATTCGAAGGATTTTCGCAACCACGCGGCTTCCGCTATGCAAAAGGACAAGGGAAGCTAGAGGGTCGGGTTTATCTGCGTTTTGTCGAGGCAGAAAATATCCTCGGCTTGCGCCACGACGACCGAGATGTTGTCACGTCCGCCGCGCTGCAGTGCGAGTTCAAGCAGGCGCGCTACCGCTTGCCGGCAATCGCCGGTTGTCAGGACGCCGCCCAACTCCTCGTCGCTTACCTCGTTGCTCAGACCGTCGCTGCAGAGCAGGAAGATGTCACCGTCATGCAGATCGATACGGTCCGCATCGAGTTCGAGGGTGTCCATGGCCCCCACGGCACGCGTGATCAGGTGTTTCCCCGGATGATGCAGCGCCTCTTCCGGGCTGATCTGACCGCGGGCTTTCAGTTCTTCGACCTGGCTGTGATCCCGAGTCAACTGCCGCAGGCATCCCTGGCGGCAAAGATAGAGCCGGCTGTCACCTGCCCACAGATATCCGCAAGACCGTTCGCTCGCCAGCAGAAGGACTACTGTGCTGCCGATCCGGCGCACTTGCCGCCGGGCAGCTTCCGCGCGCAGGTCCGCATTGACCGCGAGGAGCCGCTCGCGCGCTTCCTGCATGCGCTCGTCGAGCGGGACGGCTTTGCCGGGCGCCGGTGAGCGCTCCAGCCGGTCGATCACCATCTGGCTCGCGACATCGCCCACTGCATGGCCACCCATGCCATCGGCGACGGCCCACAGACCGTGTTCGGGCATTTCGAGGCAAGCGTCTTCGTTGATCTCGCGTACGAGACCTGTGTTGGTGCGGGCGGCCGATGTCCATCGAAACTCACCGGTGTTGCTCACGAGACCTCCGATGTCTGCAGCGGCGCGCATTTGTGCGTTGTGCGCCGAGGGGTTGCCACGTTAGCGGCGAGACAGAACCGGTTGCTTCAGGCGTGCGTCGTGTGTGCTTGCTTGCGCTGCGTTCCGCTTCAGCCAGCGTGGTTGAGGCTGCGCTCGTTCGGGTTGACCGAGATGTTCGAATTCGAGCCGGTGTTATTTACGTTGGTGTTCTGGAACTGATTGATCATCTGATCAGCATAGAAGTTGTTATTCGTTTCGTACAGGTTCACGACCGGCCCCATGGAGGGTTGCGATGCAACGTAGGGCGTGATCCAGCCATATACCCAATTCCCAGGGCCGTTGCCGCCGTGGATGCAGGTCATCGCTTCACGATCGAGCGTGAGATCGCAGGGAATGTCTTCAATGGCGAGTGCGGTCATGGTGAGGCTCCGGTGGTCTTGCCTGGTTAGTAGACGAGCTTCTTTATGCAAGGCGCATGCCGACGGCGGGGCTGCTGAAGCGTTCCTCTCGCTGTGCCTTTCGGCAGGCGGGTTTGGGTCATGTGGTGTAGCGCAGCGGCCGCGCTTGTTCAGTTAGCTTGGTTGGGCTGGACCCAACAAGTCGGGCCGTTTAGTGGTCGCAATACCAACACCTGCGCATGACGTTGCGCGGACCGTGGCTTCATTTCTTCATGGCTGATGCGAAGAGAGGAAGCAAAGAAAAATGCCATTTCAGGAATGCATCACTCGGTGATAACGGTCGTCCACTACCGAGGGCGGTAGTGCGTTAGCCCGTCGCGCTTCTCTGGTTTTATAACGTGGCGAGTGATGGACCTGATCCAACACTTCGCTCAAAAAAGTGTTGGGTCTTTCGTTGTCTTCACGCTGCCTTCAACGCTCTCAATTCTCTTTGAGCCTTGTCACACAAGGCTGCGCATGCATTGGCCCGGTTGATGCAATGACTTGATCAACCGCCGGCTTACTTGCAACACCCCGGCTTCCACCCTCCCAGGAGAAACCGGTCATGTCGGGCAATCAATCATCCAGGCTCTGCGCTCGACTCGGCCGCTCAATTCCCGATGTCGCCGTCGACTGCGAACCCGCTCCTGGTGCTCACCTCGTGACGCAGCGCTCGGGTTACGAACATCACGGCATCTATGTCGGCAACGGCCGCGTCGTTCACTACGCCGGCTTCGCTGGCTCGCTGCATCGCGGTCCGATTGAAGAGACCACGCTCGAACGCTTCGCCGCCGGCCGCGAGGTTCTCATTCGCATCCATGCCATGGCGATGTTCACCGGGCAGGATGCGGTCCGCCGGGTTCGCTCGAGGCTGGGTGAAGACCGGTATCGGCTGCTTAGCAATAACTGCGAGCACCTGTGCGCCTGGGTGCTTTTCGGCGAGAACCGCAGTTCGCAAGTGGAGGCCTGTCTCTCTCACCCAGGTCTCGCCTACCGCGTGGCAATCGCCATGCTTAAAGGCTGGATCAACGCGCGGGGTCATGACGACCTGCTCGCCGCATGAACCTGTTCGCTGTCACCATTGAGGAGAAACATCATGAATACGCAACGTGATTCACTGCGCCGGATAGTCGACAAATGGCTCGCGCCAACACCCGGCGCACCGGTACGCGAGATCCGCCTGTGCCGCATGGCGGCGAACCATATCCGCTATGTCCGCGTGGAAGCGCTTCGGCCGACCGGTGTGCTGGCATTGCTCTTCTTTCGTCACGACGACGGATCGTGGCAAGTGTTTCCGCCCGAAGCCGTACGCATGACGATGAGCCCACGGCGGTTAGCAATGTGATGGGTGGTGTGTTGGCACTCGGGTTTGGGTTTGGGTTTGCCGGCGCGGGCGGGGCTTAGGGCAGTGCTTGGACGTTGGACGTTGGTCGGGGTCAATGCCGGGTTGCTGCTTTCGGCGTTAGTGGCCTGCTAGCGTTAGCTGATTTTTTTATCACTATTAGCCACTGCGCGTGGCGGCGCGTCATTTCTTGGTCCTTAGCGACAAAGAAACGAAGCAAAGAAAGCGCTTTCAACCACGCTACCCTAAGTGTCCACAGCGTGCAGTTCCCATTCATAGGTGCCCCAAAAGCACGGTGCTCGCCAGAGCGGAGGATGTGTGAAACCCTCCTTCTCGCGAATCCTGACATAGACACGCTTCGCCACCAGTGCTCTCGGGCAAGCACGAGTCGCTAAGGTACCAGCACGGCCTCACGTGTATTTACTGCTTCACTTCCTGGTGGGTTAGCAGTGTGGTCTGCGCGGTTGTCTTCGTGGGTTATGGCCTTGCGCATTCCTGCGGCTTTCTTTCCAGGCGGGTTGTCTACGTGGTTCGACGCGCGTACAAATTCGGTGGAAGGTTGTCCGCGGATAGCGCGGGGTATTCCTTGGGCGGATTCAGTCACTGGTGGCGAAGCGAGTCAGAACCCGTGTTCGGAGAAGGAGGGTTTCACACATCGGTGGCTCTGGCGAGCACCGTGCTTTTGGGGCACCTATGAATAGAAACTGCACGCTGTGGACACTTAGGGTAGTGCGGTTAAAGCGTTTTCTTTGCTTCGTTTCTTTGTCGCTTTGGACAAAGAAATGACGTGCCGCCACGCACAGTGGCTAACAGTGATAAAGAGAAAATCCGACTCACGCAGACCACTAACATTGAAAGCACCAACCCAGCATTGACCCCGACCGCTGCCCCCTGGCCCTGGCACCCTGGCATAGACCCTGACCACCGAGCGCGAGAAACCCCCGCCGAACCCCAGGTGCGAACGAAAACCTAATCCTCGAATTTCTCAACCTCGTGCCTGCCACCGAGCAACATCGCGTCGGCGACATGCTGCAGCGGGCTCACATCAACATCACTAGCCCCTGTCGAGATCAACTCGAAGAATCGATCATAAAGGCTCGGATATTCCCTCTCCCGTCCGATGTCCTTTACCTCTCCATCGATCTTCAAAAACTTCCCGCCCTGAGCCAGATGCAAGACACCGTCGCGGGTGGTCACTTCGATCTGCCACAACTCTTCCGCACCAAAGCGCCAGTCGAATTCCGCCCGGATCGGCGTGCCAAGTGCATCGCTGAAATCAAGGTTTGCGGCTATCGGATTGTGCCGGTTCGCCGGAACAAACAACTCCGCTGACTTCAGGAAAAACGCATGCGGCAAGATACGCGTGATGATCGATAACGCGTTGATACCCGGGTCGAATACACCCAGGCCGCCCGGTTGCCAGATCCAGTCCTGGCCCGGATGCCAGCGGCGCACATCTTCTTTCCACAGCACGCTCACCGCTGTGATCTCTTTCCCAGCCAACCACGTACGCGCAGCTTCAACGCCGGGCGCATGACGGGAATGCCACGACGCAAACAAGGTGCATCGATTTTGCTGCGCTAGCGCGGCGAGCACGGTAACTTCGGTCACGCTCGCACCCGGCGGTTTTTCCAGCATCACGTGCTTACCGGCTTCAAGCGCAGCACGCGCCTGGGAGAAACGGACTTGCGGCGGCGCGCACAACGAGACCGCTTGCAAAAGCGGCTCTGCGGCCAGCATGTCCTCGACATTCTGATAATTGTGGACCCCATCGATCCGCGCATTCCGGCTCGCGCCGGCAATGAGCTTGAACCCGGAATGTCCGGCGATAGCGGGTAAATGCTGATCGCGAGCGATCTTGCCGACACCGGCAATGCCTATCGCAACTTGCTCTGTCATGGTTGGACCTTAAAGAAAGCTTTGTTGATGTGGCGCGCAATGGTGGCACGTGCAACGCGCCGGATTAATGCGAGTGCCGCGGCACATCGGCGCCTCGACATCCTACGAGAAAATCGAAGTCACAGCCTTGGTCGGCTTGCAGCACGTGATCGACATACAGCTTTCTATACCCGCTTGTATCCGCCGGTGCAACTGTCTGCACTTCGGCCCAATTAGCGAGACGGGAGGTAAGTTCCGCATCGCTGACGTCAAGGTGCAGCTTTCCAGCGAGGCAATCCAGTTCGATCCAGTCTCCTTCCTGCACGACCGCTAACGGACCGCCGGCACGCGCTTCGGGCGCCACATGCAGCACTACCGTGCCATACGCCGTGCCGCTCATGCGTGCGTCCGAAATCCGCACCATGTCGGTCACGCCTTGCGCCAGCAGCTTCGGCGGCAAGCCCATGTTGCCGACTTCAGCCATGCCCGGATAACCCTTCGGTCCGCAGTTCTTCAGCACGAGAACAGAGTCGGCTGTCACGTCCAGTTCGGGGTCTCCGATGCGGGCCTTGTAGTCATCGAAATTTTCAAACACGACCGCGCGGCCGCGATGCTTCAGCAATGCCGCCGTCGCCGCCGACGGTTTGACCACCGCGCCATTGGGCGCGAGATTGCCGCGCACGATGCACAGACCGCCATCAGGAACGAGGGGTTTGTCGAGCGGACGAATGACTTCTTCGTCGTAGATAGGCGCTTCTTTCGAGTTCTCCCACAACGAATGGCCGTTCGCCGTCAGCGCATCGGGATGGGGCAGCAAGCCTGCTTCACCCAGGCGCCGGATCACGCCGGGCAAGCCGCCCGCGTAATAGAACTCCTCCATCAGGAAGCGCCCTGATGGTTGCAGATCGACCAGCGTTGGTGTGCCGCGGCCAATGCGCGTCCAGTCATCGAGTTCAAGGTTCACGCCAATGCGCCCCGCGATAGCCTTCAAATGAATCGCTGCATTCGTCGATCCACCAATCGCCGCGTTCACGCGAATCGCGTTTTCGAAGGCTTCTTTCGTCAGGAGTTTGGAGAGCCGGACATCCTGTAGCGCCATCTCCACAATGCGCATACCCGACATATGTGCGAGCACGTAGCGCCTGGAATCCACAGCCGGAATGGCCGCGTTGTGCGGCAGCGTAACGCCGAGTGCCTCGGCCATGCACGCCATGGTGGACGCCGTACCCATCGTGTTGCACGTGCCGGCCGAGCGCGACATGCCCGCTTCCGCCGACATGAATTCGTGCAGCGTGATCTTGCCGGCCTTCACCTGTTCGCTAAGCTGCCAGACCACCGTGCCCGAGCCGATATCGCGGCCATGATGTTTGCCGTTGAGCATCGGGCCACCGCTCACCGCAATCGCCGGCACGTCGCAACTCGCTGCGCCCATCAACAACGCGGGTGTGGTTTTATCGCAGCCAACGAGCAGCACGACGGCATCGACCGGATTGCCCCGGATCGATTCCTCCACGTCCATGCTGGCGAGATTGCGCGTGAACATGGCGGTCGGGCGAAGGTTCGATTCGCCGTTGGAGAACACGGGGAATTCGACCGGGAATCCGCCCGCTTCGAATACGCCGCGCTTCACATGCTCGGCGAGCTTCCTGAAATGCGCGTTGCAGGGCGTGAGTTCAGACCACGTATTGCAAATGCCGATGATCGGCTTGCCCTGGAA
>Ga0302220_10000640_pt1 | contig 29026 bp, 23 predicted proteins | sample II_Palsa_E1_3_FD_194572 | JGI IMG/M metagenome (GOLD analysis project Ga0302220, IMG submission 194572) | Peat permafrost microbial communities from Stordalen Mire near Abisko, Sweden - II_Palsa_E1_3 | ecosystem: Environmental > Terrestrial > Soil > Palsa > Peat permafrost | place: Sweden...
ACACGCCGCGCAGACCGGCCGTACCGTAGTTCACCGCCGTGCCGTTGGCCTGTACATCCAGCGCCGCCGGGGCTTCGGCCCCTTCGTTGATCGCGTTCTGGTGCGCCCACACGCGGGCCAGATCCACATATGGCGTAAGGCTGCTCTGGCCGAACGTGAACTGGTAGCCGCCATCCACATAGGCCTGGGTCACGCCCGTGTGGTAATCCGCCGTCGCACGATCTTCAATCCCCGGCACGTCGATCTGACGATGGCTGCGTGTGTCGTACCAGCTGTGCGCCGCTCCGCTCTGCAATTGCCACGCGCCCAGATCGACTGCCGTATACAGGCCCAACGTGGTGTCGGTGCTGTGCGCATCCGCCGCGCCATAGGTCGTGTTGTTGGACAACTCGCCGGAGCCGGCCACCGCACCAACACGCCACAGGCCCAGGTCGTGATCGGCACCCACCAGCAGCCCGCTGCCGTTGCTGCCCATGCGGGCCGCATTGCCGTCGCTATCGTGGTTGCCGCCATGGCCCCAGACGCTGGCCCAGACGCTGCCCTGATCACTGGCCTGCGTCGTTTCGCCGTTCCCCTGCACACCCTGCAAGTGGTTGCTGATCGCATCGCGCACGTAGTGGCTGTCGTCGATGATCGCCGTACGCGTGCTGGCCAGGCTGTCGCCAGCCAGTTCGGCAAAGGCCGCGCGCGCCGGACCGGCTGCCAGTGGCAGCACAGCGGTGTACACCGCGCTGCCGGCACCGAGCGCTTCGATTGCCGCACCCGTGTGAATCTCGTTCGGCGTCACGCCGACCGTCGGGAAGGCCACGGCGTTGCGCACCAGCGTCAGGTACGCATCGTTGGCGTCGTAACTCAGCGTCGGGGTCAGAAACGCAAAGTTACTGCTGACCGATCCGAACGTGCCAGTGACGCCGCCGCCGGCGCTCAGGATCGTATATTTGGTGGCGGCGCTCCAGTTGCTGCCCGCCTCCGTCGAGATCACCGAACCACCGCCCAACGCAGCGGCACCCGTTGCGCGGATCAGATCGCTGCTGCCGGTATCGGTGGCATTGAGCTGATACGCCGAACCGGCGGCGAGGTTGACGTTGCCGTTCACCGTCAAGGTGCCGACGGCCGCGCCGCCCGGCGATACCGTGCCGCCGGCGGCCACTGCCAGACCACCGGTGCTACCTGTACCGACCACGGTCGCGCCGTTATCGACGCTGACCGCGCTGGTCAGGCTGCCTTCCACATCCAGCGTACCGGCGGCCGCTTCGGTGCGGCCGCTGTAGGTGTCTGCGCCGGTCAGGACCAGCGTACCGCCGCCGGTCTTGACCAGATCGCCCGCCTGCGTGCCGTCGCTGATACCGCCGCTGAGCGTGGTGCTCAGGCCGGTGCTCACATTGAACGTTGGATCGCCCGACAAGGTGATCGCGTTGGCCAGCGTGAAGCTGCTGGCGAAGTCCAGCGTCGTGCCTTCGGCCATCGCCAAGGTACCGCTGCCGATCGATGATGCATTGCCCAGCACCAGCGTACCGGCGTTGAGTGCAGTGCCGCCGGTGTAGGAGCTAGTGCCAGTCAGAGTTAAGGTAGCGCCGCCCGATTTTTCCAATACGCCGTCGCCGGATACGATACCAGCGTAGACACCGCTCTGCGTCTGATCAAAGTCGACCGCCGCGGTATTGCCTGCGACCGGAGTAAAAGCCACGTTACCCACCAGGCTGGTGGTGTTGCCCGCCAAGGCGCCGTCAGCGATAGTCCACGCTTCGCTGGCATTACCGGTACCCGTCAAAGTCCAGGTGCTGCTACCGGTCTTGGCAAAGCTGGCAAAGCCTTGGTACTGCGTACCGCCCCCGACCGCACCGATCTGGGAGACATTGAAACTATCGTTGGTGGTGCCGCCCAAAGCGAGCGTGTCGCCAACCGGCGTTGTTCCGCTGGTGCTGACGACGCTACCGGTCAGAACGTAACCCGCATCGATCTCTAACGTGTTGTTGCCGCCACTGAATTCGACCGCGTCGGCCTGTGTACCGTCTGCACCCAGTCCACCGGCGATCGTGCCGCTGTTGACCACGATCGAGTTACCGGTCGATACCACGCCTACGCCGCCCGCGCCACCTGCACCGGCCACGCCGGATGCGGCGGTAGCGGCCGAAGCTTCGGGGATGATCGCAGCCACCACAGCAGGGAGAGTCACGATGCCCGCGTTGCCGCCAGGACCACCGGCGCCGCCGACACCGCCATTGATGCTGCCGCTGTTGATCACGGTGAAGGAAGCGCCGCTGACACCCGCACCGCCGACACTACCCGCGCCGCCATTGCCGCCGTTACCAACGGCGCCATTGTATGAGGCGCCGTTCTTGCCTGTGCCGCCTACACCACCTGCGCCACCGGTTACCGCGCCGGTGTTGGTCAAGGTGAAATTAGCGCCTGTCACACCCGCGCCGCCGATGCCACCCGCGCCTGCCGCGCCGCCGGCCGACAGCAAGAGACGATCAGCACCATCGCTCGCACCGTAAAGGCCCATCCCACCGCTGCCGCCACTTATGACGCCTGCATTGGTGATCAGCATCTGTGTACCGCTGATACCGGCACCGCCGATGCCACCAGCACCGCCCCCACCCGATGGCACGCCCCTGGCGTCGCTGTAGCTGCCGTAACCGCCCGTGCCGCCCTGACCGCCGGTGACAACACTTTTCGCATTGTTAGTAATCGTGGCGTAGCTGCCATTGATGCCAGCGCCACCAGTCCCACCCGGGCTGCCGGAAGCCACCGTGGCTAGCGTGTAGTTATCGCCGGGCTCGCCGCCGAAGCCGCCATTGCCGCCGGTGATAGCACCACTATTGGTGACCATGAAATGCGCGCCGCTCACACCCGAGCCACCGATGCCTGGCGCGCTCGCCGCACCCGGTGCGCCGTAGCTTCCGGTGGTGGCGGTCGCATTGTTATATCCGCCGATACCACCTCGGCGGCTGTAACCGCCGCCGCCGCCGGCACCACCCGCAATCGTGCCGGTTGCTTCATTCGTGACACTAAAGTACGTGCCTGCCACGCCGGCGCCACCCGCGCCGCCGAGCCCCGCCATGCCTCCGGCGCCACCCGTACCGACGGCTACACTGCCGTCGGTGTCGCTTCCCCTGCCGCCGCCGCCGCCGAAGCCGGCAGCGCCGCCGTCGCCGCCCTGCACGCTGCCGCTATTATCCAGGCCGAACTGCGTGCCGCTCACACCCGCACCGCCAGCCCCACCGTTGCCGCCGACACCGCCCGCGCCGCCTTCCTGACTGGCGTTGTAGGCGCCTCGACCGCCGTAACCACCATAACCGCCGCGACCACCGCCATGGCCACCAACAATGGCACCAGCATTGATCACGTTGAAGCCTGCGCCGCTGACGCCGGCACCGCCCGCGCCCGAATTACCGCCTACGCCACCCGCTAAGCCGGTACCGTAACCCCCGTAACCGCCATTGCTTCCGCGGCCTCCCGCGCCGCCAGAAATGGTGGCATTGGTCGCATTCGCCACCGTGAAGCCCGAGCCTGTCACACCCGCGCCGCCGTTGCCGCCATTACCGCCGTTGTAGCCCGTGGTGGGCACATCATCCAGCTTGGATACGCTGAGAAGGACACGGCCCTCGTCGCTGTATGTACCACCTTGACCACCGCTGATGGTGCCCGTATTGGTTACCGTGAATCCGGTGCCAACGACGCCCGCGCCGCCCGTGCCTCCGTATTGGCCCGTGCCTTCGCCCTGGAAGTTACCGCCGCTGCCGCCCGTCACCTGACTGTGATTGTCCAGCACAAAACCGGTACCCCTCACCGCGCTGCCACCGGCGCCGGTGGCGGCTGTTCCACCGTATTGGCCTGCGCTTCCATTGACGGCAACACTGGCGCCGGCGCCTGTATCGCCCACCTGCACGGTGGTGCCGCTAGCCATTGTGAAGCCGCCGGTGAAAATACTGCCGTTGCCATCCAGATTCAGGCCGCCGCCGTTGATCGCCCATGCCCCGTTGAGCATGCCTTGGCCGGTCAAAGTCCAGGTGCTTGTGCCGTTTTTGGCGTAGCTGTCGAAACCCGTGAACTCACTGCCGATATTGGTGATGTCGAAGCCGTCGTTAAGGGTGCCACCAAGCGCGAGCACGTTGCCGTTGCCGAGTGTGGAAACCACGTTGCCGGTGAAGCTGTAACCGTTATCGAGTTCAACTGTGTTGTTGCTGCCGGTGATGTCTAAGGCAAAATTCGGATTGGCGCCATTCCCATCAAGGCCGCCGCTGATGCTACCGCTGGTGATCAACGTGTTGGCATTGCCGGAAATAAGAACGCCGGCGCCACCCGCGCCTAAACTCGGACCGGCCCCGCCTTGGCCACCCGAAATCATGCCGGTATTGGTGATGCTGCCGCCATTGCCGGAAATACTGACGCCCGCTCCACCAGCACCACCGACTCCGCTGCCACCGTAGTAAGTGGTTGCACTTCCGCCCTTCCCCCCCGTAATCGATCCGGCGTTGATAAGGCTTGATTGCGATAGCGAAGCGCCAGCACCACCGACGCCACCGTTGCCGCCGGTCGTGTCGTTAATGCCGTAACCGCCCGCTCCGCCGGTAATCTGTCCACTGTTGGAGATTGTGAGAGACGTTCCTACAACGCCAGCGCCGCCAATGCCGCCCGTGCCACCTGTACCACCATCGCTGACACCGCCACCACCACTGCCACCCATGCCACCCGTGATGGTGCCTGCACTACTCATTGAAAAACCGTTGCCCGCCACGCCTGCGCCGCCGCCGCCGCCATTGGCCGCGTGATAGCCGCCGCCGCCATTACCCCCGGCTCCACCTGTAATCGCAGTACCAGCGTTGCTGGTGATCGAGCTACCGCCGGCGCCGTACACACCAGCACCGGCACCGCCGCCGCCGCCGCCGTAGGCCGAGGAGAAGACAAATCCGCCGTTGCCACCATTGCCGCCGTTACCACCCGAAATGGCGCCCGGGGTGGTGAATACCGCGTTGGCGGCCACGGATTGACCCACGCCGCCGCCGCCGCCGCCGCCGCCGCCGCCATAACCGTTGAAGCTTGCGCCGCCGCCGCCGCCGCCGCCGGCACCTTGAGTGGAGACACCGCCACCGGCACCTGGCCCCCCACTCGTACTGGCAGCACCGCCGTTACCACCGCTGCCGTTGGAACCTTGGCCATCACTACCGGTGCCGTTATTGGCTCCCGCACCGCCCGAGTTCGCATACGTTCCTGAAGAGATCGAGCCAGCACCACCGGCGCCTCCTCCACTCGAAGTGTTGCCCGCTCCACCGGCTGCTCCATCGATGCCGCAAATCATGGTGGCATTGGGTACGCACGTCTGTGCCCAGATCGGCATCGCGACCGAGGCCAAAGCCATACCCACTGCTACTGTTAGCATGCGCGACTTCAAGCCCATTTTCGGCTGCGTGTCCACGGCACCAACGACCGCACCTCCCGGCGCGCTGGCCAGCTCGGATACTACTTGCGGCACGCCGAGCGTGCGATTGAAGACAATGCGGTAGATGCGATTCATGGTGGAGCCCCCTGTGATGTCGCTAAATGAAATGGCTTTCTAGTTATGGTCGCTAAAAGAAATGGCTTTCTAGTTATGAATGCGATCCGAGCAGCGCATCGCACTGCCCGGATCGAATAGGTACGAATAAATTTTTTGGCGTGCGGATGCGCCAGCAATAGTCATGCTCAGACCACCTTCACCCCGCGCAGGTTGAGGCTGGCATCGCGCCAGAAGGCGTCATTCTCAAAACGACGGAACACGTCTGGCGGCAGCACACTAATGCGCTCACGCGCTTCGATCTTTTTCCGCACGGTATGCAGACCCGGCGTGCCCGCACGGAGGTCGAACTCGTTGGCGTCATAACTGACGTTGTCAAAATCGTGCTGGAACGCCGGCTCGCCGATAAAGTCGTAGATGGCCTCGATAGCCCTGGCCGGCTTGTTCACCAGCGTTTCGTACTGCAGCAGCACCAGGTTGGCGGTGTCTTCGCTGTAGTACGCCTCTTTCAGCGCGTTATAGGCGAAGCCCACCATGCCTTCGCCGTTGGCGAGGCCTTCGGCGCGCGAGTACACCGTGCCGCCAGGCTGGTAGTTGAAGATGGATGAGGGCTGGAACGCGTTCTTGCGCACCAGTTGCTCGATGCTGTCGATGATCCAAGGCATGTGCCGCACGCAGGCAATAATCTCGGCGGTCGGGAACAGCTCTTTGAGCAGCCGCAACTTGCTGCACCAGATGCGATTGGTATCGAAGATCACGTCTGCAGTGAATTCGTCGCCGTAGTAATCCTTGAACAATCCCTCCAGCAGGCGCCGACGCTGGGTATCGGTGATGAACACCGAGTACTCATTGCGGCCGCTCATTTCACCCTGCAAAGTATTGAACAGCCCCCCGACGGGGCCGCTCATGCCGGCATGGAACGCCGGGTTCTGACGCAAAAGACCCGCAAGCAGGGTCGATCCGGACCTCGGGAGACCCGAAATGAAGTGAACTGGCCGCAATGATGTCCCCTGATAACTCGTTCACCGAAAGCTGCAGCAACGAACATGCCATATTCGTAAGCGCTTTGAGGAAACGCTCAGAACCCTATATGCGATAAGTCCTTAGCAATAGGTGTTTGGTTACCAAGGCAAAAAATTAGGACGTACTACGTCATCACAACGCCTAGAGGCACAAATTTCGTCCGTAACGGACGCGACTTATCACCCTGCTGCAAAGCTACCTCGCTGCTGTTGCTTACGAAGCTCGAGCCAAATAGAGGACGATTGGAGCAGGTACTTTGATAGGGAGTGCTTACTTCTTGCGCGCGCGTAGATGATGGTGGTGATTAAAAATCTTGGGACGGTCCTACTGCTTTGCGCCTGAGGCGCTGCGTACGCGCAGGACGCACAAACCCATGTGCTCGCCTTCGAAGACAGCTATGTAGTGCTTGAAAGGCTTCGGCAACGGACATATACCTGCGTGCGGCGTATCTCTTCTGGATCAGAGGTTACGTTTCCGGCTATAACGCTCATCAGCCCAAGCACCAACTCTGCGGCGCTCATTTTCCAAACCTGGATGCGCTCGCGCTGTACGTTGACAAATATTGCCACGATCATCCGTTCGAACCTTTTGTGGGCGCAGCACCCGCACTCATCGATGATCTGCACGCCGGCCCATAGATGCAGCGAGTGCTGGCACAAACTGAATAGGTGGCCGATTAGGGCCGGACACGGCGCTTGTGCTGTCCATTTGACTCCAGACGCCCGATATCGGCCAGTCGACCACGTCAATTGCGCGCCGCAAAGCGGCGGTTCTCCGGTAAAAGGGGAACGCATGCCAGTTGATGTCGAAATGCCGCTTAGCGCACTGACCGAAAAAGTGATCACCGCGATCGGTGCAGCGAAGTGCATTAGGTGTGTGCGTCCACGCATCGTCGCTGGATTTGGCGAACTTCCACTGAGTGGAAGCTCCGAGGCGAGTCTGTGGGGCTACTTAAAATCCTTAACCCCCTTCGATATGCTGAGCGTCGTTGCGGCTGGCGTGATGATGGAGTTTCCCATGTCCACCGCTGGCCATCATGCGCATCATCTTCGGGCCACCGGTGCGCAGGAACATCACGCTCAGCGGCACGGCCAGGACGGCGAAGATCATGTCCAGAAGGCTAGTATAATCAAGGCTAATGTGGGCCATGGCGACGCTGGCGCTGCGCGCGGTCGGCACCCAGTGCAGCAGCGCGAAGATACCCTCCACTGCCAGCGCCGCCAGCACCATCACCACGTAGAAGGTGAGCCCCAAGAACACGGTCATCCGGCCACCATAATACTTGCGGTAAATGTTCAGCAGGGGCGGGATGATCAAGTCACCGAAGATGAAAGCCACGAGTCCGCCGAAGCTGATGCCGCCATTCCACAGCACTGCCGCCAGAGGCACGTTGCCGACCGAGCAGGTGAACGCGGCCATGGCGATCAGCGGACCGATCAGTGCGCCCCAAATGGCCACGGTCCACGCGCCGTACCCGTGCAGGAAGAAGCCCTGCCAGAAGCTGTCCGGCACCCACGCGCCGAGTGCGCCGGCGATCAGCAGTCCGATCAGGATGTCTTTCCACACCATGCTCCAGTTCATCACGTAGCAGTGGCTGATGGCGACCCAGCCCTTGCGTGAGGTCAGTCGCTGGAACCAACTGCCGCTGCGTTCGCCCATGGCCATCGCGGCATGGCCTTCCATCGAGCTGCTGGCGTCGCTTTTGGCGTGCTCGACGGCCTCTGCCGCGAGCTTCTTTGGCAGCAGCAAGCGGTAGCCGACACCGATCAGTGCCAGCATGACGGTGCCGCCGACGAATTCGGCGGCGGCGAACTGCCAAGCCATCAGCACACACAACAACACGCCCAGTTCCAGCACCAGGTTGGTGGCGGCGAACTGAAACGCCATCGCTGAGGTGAAGTTGCCACCCTTGCGCACGATCGAGCGTGCCATGGCCGTCGCCGCGTAGGAACAGGACGAAGTGGCCGCGCCAAACAGGCCGGCGGTGGCGATGGAACGCGCGCTGCCGTCGGGGAGCAATCGAGTCATGCTGTCCTTGCGCACGATCACCTCGATGATTGCGGATAACGCGAAGCCCAAGCTCAGACCCCAGAAGATCTGCCAGAACATCGAAAACGAGAGCCACAACGCGTGGCCCAAGGCGTGAATGAGGTCCATCGTCGTTTCCCTGGCGCATCCTTGGTGACTAAAAGTCATTTAAAGAGTTTATTAGCTAAAGGCTCAGCCATTCGCAGCCCATGCCACAGCGTAGGGAATATTGGCAGCCCGCCCCATGCCTTTCATTGCGCTTGCGGGCACGGCACCGGCCCTATGAACGATCTCCATGTCGCTCAGCAAAGCGCCCAGGAAGTCATCACATCCACGCCGATGCCCGTCTTCGCAAGGCACATTCGATCATTCCTCCACTGGCATGGTGTCCACGTCCGACGATGCAAACAAGATCTCAGCCCGTGCGACAATCCAATGATCTAATGGACGAGTCGTTTTGAGATGGTTCGGTAACTGCCATGCCTATTCTTACGTTCCCGTTTTCTGATCCGACGTAGCTAAATTGAAAAGCTGGAGCCAATTCAACATCGAGACAGCAGTTGATCTCTTGGAGCGCCAGAAAAAGGATCCATGGGATGGAACCGACGACGTGAAGCAAAACCTCGCTTCAGTGATCAAACTACTTACAGGTCGTTGATGCCGGTCATCGTTCGTCACGACTGAGTCGACCACGCACGTCTTTCTCGACATTTCCATCTTTATTTTTGGGTTTTGAATCTGGCCTGTTCGCACCGGCCGGCTCAATGGGTTTAACCACTCCATCCGGAAGGCCATCACCCTTTGGCGGGTGATCTTTTCCGTTTTCACCGGGCAGGATTTTCTTGCTCATTGCGCGCTCCACTGGACGTTAGCCTAAGTATTTCGCCGAAGGCGTCCTTGCCGCGTGACCCCATTCGGCACGTTGGCTACGCCAAGCCACGACTGCAGAGAAAAAATACGGGCTGGAAAGATTGGTCATCCACTCCCCAAGGTGCAGAACATGACGACAGCTGCGGCTCCCATAACGGCCGTGGCCAACCAGGCAATCCATTTGACCCATGCGTTGATGGCGAAGTTTTTCATCAATGCTGTTTTCTGTGCCAACAGCATGACCGCCACCATGATCGGCAACGCCGCCACCCCGTTGATCACTGCGCTCCAATACAACGCTTTGAACGGGTCGATGGGCGTGAGGTTAAGACCGGTACCCATAGCCATGGCGCCGATCAGGATGATGTAAAAGAATTTAGCCTTTTGTGGCTTGTGTTCCAGTCCGTAAACTTTCCCCGTTGCTCCCGCCCAGGCGTAGGCGGTGGCACCGGCGAGCACCGGAACGGCCAGCATGCCCGTGCCGATGATGCCGCCCGCAAAAAGCCAAAAAGCAAATGGTCCGGCAATCGGTTTGAGGGCGGAGGCGGCTTCGGCCGATGAATGTATGTCGGTCTTGCCGTGCGCATGCAAGACCGCCGCAGCCGTGAGAATGATGAAGAACGCCACCACATTTGAAAAAACCATCCCAATCACGGTATCGACGTTGATGCGTTCGATTGCGTCTTTTCCCTGAGAAGGTTTTTCCGCCAACGCCCTTCTCGGCCCATCGCTTTTAAGCTCTTCCACTTCGCTGGCGGCTTGCCAAAAAAACAGAAAGGGACTGATCGTCGTGCCCAAGATGGCGACGATGGCGGTAGCGTAATCGGCCGTCCATTGGAACGAGGGAACGAATGTTCCATGAATCGCTTGGCTCCACGGCACTTTGACAACAAAGATCGTTGCTACATATGCGAAAAGACTGATCGTCAGAATTTTGAGAATTGGTGAGTATTTTGAAAAAGGAATGAAGACTTGAAGCAGCGTGGACAGCAACCCGAAACCCAGGGCATAGGCCACGGCCGGTCCACCTATGAGAAGTTGCAGAGCGGACCCCATCGCACCCACGTCGGCACCAAGATTGATCACGTTTGCGACGACCAGCGCACCCACCAATGACGTGACGGTCCAGCCCGGAAACTGGGTGCGCATGTTGTCGGCCAGTGATTTGCCGGTCACTCGCCCGATACGCGCACTGACAATTTGAATGGAAATCATCAGTGGCAGCGCAAGAAACATGGTCCAAAGTGTCGCGTAGCCAAACTTCGCGCCGACCTGTGAATAAGTAGCCACGCCACTCGGGTCATCGTCGGCCGCGCCTGTAATCAAGCCACTGCTTAAAGCTCTGAGCCAACGAAATGAGTCGGATTTAGTCCGGTCGGTTTGCTCTTCAGCCATCTGGTTGCTCCCCGTGATGCGCAACGATGCTGCGGGATCAGTGAGCATCAGGTGACGCAATGGGACGATTCAAGGCCTCCTCGTCGAGAGGCAGCAGCCGATACGAACAGAGCGCCGCATTGATTTGTTCAATAGCCCAGCTCCGGTCATCGGTGTCAGCGTCGAACAGTAAAATCGTGACACTTCGATGAAGTGCCTCGCGGAAGTGATCCGGCGATTGGTTACTCATCAATAAATGTGCCAATTTTCCTTCCAGTTGAGCGATGCGGTGCCCTAGAGTCGAACGCGAAATGGCCATGGCGTTTTCTCACAATTAACGGCTTTGTTGGCTGGAGACGAACTCACAGACACGACCCTGGATAGACGAGCACTTCGCTAGCCCTTGGTAATGTAAGCGGCGCTTTTTTGGATGTCGCGCTCCTCGTTCATGCGCTTTAGCTCGGTCTGAATGCGCCGCAATTCGGCACTCTATTGCTGATCTGCGCGTTGCACCAATTCTGGCTTGCGAACTTGGGCCGCCTTGCATACAAGCGGTGGTGATGCCCAACTGCCGGACAAAATCCGCGACAGATCGCCTATGTTCCATCACTTGCTCGATTGCTTCGATCTTCAACTGATCCGTCTACCGCGCTCCACCCCTATTAACCTCCTCAATCATCAGGAATTTCGGACCCGAGTTGTCCATAAAAGGCTGATCGGTCCAGTTCATGTCAGACCATGTCGCTATAGATGAACAGTGTTTCGAATCGAGGGAGTGCCGCTAGTGTGACGTAACTACTTCTTATGATCATTGTCTTCACCCATGCCATTAAACGCGTCTCCAATGGGTCGGTATCTTCCTGCCTGGGCGGGATTGAAGATTTGTCGACAGGACGTTTTTTCTTTTCGTCGCCGCGATTTTGATACTCGCTTGGACTCATCTAATTCTCTTTACGTAATACTTAAAATCACTAACAAATGACATGGGCCTGCTGGATCTTGCGTGGCGGAATTCTCAGAGCGCGTCCGGCAAAGTTGAAATCAGTCTTTCTAGCGCCCCAAATTCCTGAGCACCATCGCCAGTGCGGCGGTCAACCTTTATCAGCCAGCTGTTCGATAAGCGCGTTTGCAAAAGCGGGAATGTCGTCGGGCTTACGGCTGGTAATCAACTGTCCGTCGGCGACGACTTCACTATCCTCCCAATCAGCACCAGCATTTTCTAAATCTTTCCGCAGCGAGGGCCACGACGTCATCTTGAAACCCTTTACCAGTTCCGCTTCGATCAACGTCCACGGTCCATGGCAGATCGCTGCGATCGGCCTGCCAGATTTGCCGAATTTCTTAATTAGTTCTATCGCCGACGCTTCGAGCCGCAGCTTGTCAGGGTTCATTACGCCGCCCGGAAGCACCAGTGCGTCGTAGTGAGATGCATCTGCCTCGGATAACGCCACATCGACGTCGACCGAGTTGCCCCAATCTTTTTTGTCCCAGCCTTTTATCTGCTTCGCCCCACCCGGCGCGATCACACTAACCTGTGCACCCGCCTCTTCAAGCAGGCGCTTAGGCTCAAGTAGCTCCGATTGCTCAAATCCGTCGGTTGCGAGAATCGCAATATGGCGTCCTTTCAACTTGGGTTTCGCGCTCTCGGAATCCGTCGTGCTATTTGCGTTCGTGGAAGATGTCATAGTCGTCTTTCTCCGTTTTTGATGTGCCGATGAGATCCTTCATCGGACCGAGCAATTAGTCTGACCAAGCGATCATGCACGGTGCGTCTTTAGACCGTGAGCGGGCTGTGATGCGCTCATGTGAAACCACCGCCGCTAGTTTTTATTCGCCTCAATTGCTTCGCGCGCCACCTCTACTATGGCTTCCGTGGTGATGTCGACCTTCTTGTTAACATCTTCGATCTTGCCGGACTCGCCAAAACCCTTCGTTCCCACAAATTTTCCGTCGAACCCTAGATTTCTTTCCCAGACAAGCTCTACCGCGGCTTCAATTGCCACTCGCGCCGTCGATTCCCCCAGCACGTTCTTTTTATAGTCGGTCTCTTGCTCCTCAAACAGGAGACGGCAAGGCATTGAAACGACCGCCGTCGGCACCCCGTCCTTTTGCATGACATCGCGTGCGTCGACGGCGAGCTGGAGCTCGGACCCGGTCGCCATAAGCGTTAACCGCGTCGAGATTGGAAAGCGGTACAGTTGCCTGGGCCGGCGCAATCGTCGCTGCATCGGCAAATCTTGTATTGAGCACGTTTATCCCTCGTCCAAAGGACTCAGAAATACGTCTCCACCAATCAACCTGAAGTGATGCGACTGTATGTGAGGAAGTCACGTACGTGAAATCACGGCTTCGCTCCACGACTTTGATCCACTGACCTCAATTGTCACTGCTGGTTGACTGTCGGACTCGCAAGGTGGCCTTCCTCCTGGGGGCCGCACAACGAAATCACTGACCTGCCACGACAAGAAGATGTTCGTGTCGAAACACTTCCCGATCCAAAAATGGAGGCATCGGACGACATCATTTTCGGCGTGACAGCAACGGCCATCCGATTCCCACGTGCAATGCCAGTCGCTGTAGCGCACGTCTACCAGCTGCACGCGAATGCGGTCCCGCAGCGCGTCCTGGACGATCTGACTGGCCGGATGAAGTCCCATGGGCCTACTATTGAGCAGCGCGCAAGCGGACGCCGTGGGCTCGTGGGCCTCCACCCAGCACGGGCATAAACGATGCCGGCAAGGCTGGCAGCATGCGGGAAACCGTAATATCCGAACCTTTTATCTGTTCGAAAAGCTGCGTAGCAAATTCGACGGTATACCCGCGCTCAGAATTCACGATGAAGGTAGCGCATGATTTTCACCCGCCCGCTCATGCGTCTCAATATTTCAATTTTGTCCCGTCAATGGTTCTCTGGCCAATTGACGACAGGAAGCGACTCAAATCCAGGACGGGCAAACAAAAACCCTTGATACAAATAGATACCTAAATCTTCAAGTGCGACGAGTTCGCCGACTCGTTCGACGCCTTCTGCGATCACTTCAATGTGCAAAGCTCGGCATATATGGATTGCCCCACGCACAATTGCTTGACGTACTTTGTCGTGGTCGATCCCACGTACTAGCGCCATATCCAGCTTGATAATGTCCGGTTGGAACTCTGCCAGTAGATTAAGCCCGGAGTAGCCAGCGCCGAAGTCGTCAAAGGCTGTCTTGAAGCCTTGACGCCGGTATTCAAGGACAATGTTTTTCAGGTGCGCCTGATCTGGTCGCTCGTTTTCGGTGATCTCGAAAATAAGCCGTTGAGTGGGAAAGTTGTAGCGCTTGGCGGCTTCCAGCGTGGCCCGAATGCATGTACTCGCCTGATAGACCGCATTAGGCAAAAAGTTGATGCTAAGGAAGCAGCTAACGCCCAGTCTCGCCGCCATTTCGACCGCGGTAACCCGGCATTTCTGGTCGAACACGTATCGGTTCCGGTCGTTAACACGTTCGAGAATGGATAGAGCGCCGCTGCCGTCAAGGCCTCGCACCAGACTTTCGTAAGCAAAGACGTTACGCTTTCTGATGTCCACGATGGGCTGAAAAGCCATCGTGAATTCGAACCCTAGAGGCTCGTCGTCCCTGCAGAGCATGCAGGGTTTCATGTCATTCATAAGCGCATGCGCTATGGGCCAACAATAGAACGGGCCCGCACCCAAGCGCCCGCGGCGCCACTTTACACGGCGAAAAACTGCAAATGCTTGTTCGTACCATCACGCTTCGACTATACAACTTTGTCAGCAGCAGATGCGCTCGCAAATTGATCGCATTTTTCGTGTGAATATTCGCCGGTGGCGGGTGGCACGTGAGATCACTCCAGCCGCCGCAGCGTTGTTGAGGAAGCGTTTTCGCTACGCCGCCGATCCTTTGAACGCGCAGATGCGCCACGGCCTGTCACAGCTGTCTCAGAATTTTAATGGCGCTAACTCGGTGCGCCGCGCGCATTCGTTTTTCGGCTCCTGGGTTCCACTCCAAGGAGGCGCTTGAACAATTCCTCCTCAAGATGTGCCGGTTCTCGGAATAGGCCTTTAAATAATCTTCCGCAGGCTAGCTGACTGCAAAAATGGATGTTTCCCGCTGTCTTTCGGCGATCGACTGGACGCTAGACAGCGTAAACTTTTCCCCATGGTCAATGCATCTACCAAAAAGCGCTGTAAGGATGAAGATCGGGATCCCCGTCGCTCATTGCCAAGGCGTGTGCTGGTTCGGACCTTCAATGGTTTTTTCGACCATGACGTCCTGTCACTGTCCGCATCGCTCTCGTTCTACACGCTGTTGTCTTTCGCCCCGCTGCTCGTACTCGGTGTGTGGCTGACTTCGACTGTAGGCTACGACGCGCGCGAGACGCTGCTTGACCAGATCGGTAAGCTCGCCGGATCCGAGGCACGAACGAGCGCGGCTGCGGTATATGCCAGCGCAAACCAGCATCCCTCAATCGGCACCTTTGCCGGCGTCGTCGGCATCATTGTCTCACTGGTGGGCGCCACCACCGTATTCGCTCAGTTGCAGGCTTCGCTGAACCTGATCTGGGGCATTCGTGCGCATCCGGGTAATGCAGTCTGGGGGTGGCTGCACAGACGTGTGTTGTCGGTCGGGGTAATCGCCGCGACAGTTTTTGTGATGGTGGTATCGCTACTGGTCAGCTCACTACTGGGGATGCTGCTGCCGCGCACAGGGTCGGTGTGGGACGTGATCAACCAAGTCATCAGCACGGCCGTGCTCGCGATCCTGTTCGCTCTGCTCTTCCGCTACCTACCGGACGGACGTCTGCCTTGGCGCCGCGTGACTTGGGGCGGCGTGGTCACGGCACTCCTGTTTGCACTAGGCAAATGGGTGATTGGAATTTATCTATCGACTGGCAACATCGGCGGCGCCTACGGCGCCGCCGGCTCCCTAGTAGTTCTGTTGGTGTGGGTGTATTACTCCGGTGCGATCTTCTTCTTCGGCGCCGAAGTGGTACACGCGTGGGCGCTGGAGCGCGGTGACCATGTTGAGCTAAACCAGCACACCGAATGGCGAGAGTGAGGGAAACGTTGCGCCGACAGCTTCGTGGCAACATCGAAGGATTGTCGCGTTGCGGTCACTCGTGCAGAACCTACCAAGCGCATTAAGAGGCTTCCTGGTGCCATCCGCAAAATTTAGGTGCGCATCGCAACGTGCAATACCATAAACGTACCACCGCTCGCACGATTTCGAATGCAAACGCGGTTAGATTAAATTGGTGGAACAGCGAGCGGATGATCTCCGGCGGCCGATTGCGTCCATCCACTGAAAATCGGCTTTCTTGCTGCACAGGGCGACGCCGACTTTACGGATTACCGCAATTCTCCCTTCAAAGCCGGAGTGCCCTTGGCTCACGCGACGAACTCAGGAATTCCATCGTAGAAATTCAGTCTTACGTCGTTGTAAAGCCGCTTCGTGAAACCGCCCGGCGCGCGTGGATGCCCAATTTCCGCTAAGACATTTTGATATAAAGCCCTGGGCCTCCAGTGCCTCATACAGCGCCCTATCGTGCATTCGGTTATTTACTCCACGACAGATGTCTTTCAACACTTCAGCCTCAAGTTTTGTCAGCTGAATCATGACTCTCCTCCGGTTAAAAGCGGCTACGCTGCGCTTAGCGCGCGGCGATGGTAAGACCGGTTTTGTCGAGATGTCGTCAACGTATATGCGCGCAATAAGAATCCCTCCACAGCGCCCCAGGTTCTTGCGTAACATCGCTGGAGCTGCTGCCGGGGGTGTACAAAAAGAGATCACCATTTCTGATCTTAACGATTCTAGTAGGCTTCTTATTTATCCAATGCACCCATTAACAGGTGACGGTGCTCAGTAGGTCGGTCTGAAGGACTCCGTGACCGCTCAGAGGTGATGCCAAGACCTGGAGTGACACCGGGGCCGATGTGGCCGGCACCGTCAAGCCAGGCCAATCTGTGTTGCTGAATACGTTGATTGTCCCGGGGAGACTCTGCGCGAAGCTTTGGGCCGCAATGATTTAGACACGGTCGCCCTCACGACGCTTTCATGGCCACGGTTGCGTAATGAACCGTCGCCGCAGAAACAACGCTGCGACAGACATTAGACGGCACGGCTGCGCCGGCGCGTCCGTAAGTTGCTAGGCGCTTTCCCAGAGGATTTGCTCATGAATTGTTTGAAAACCCTTGTTCCAGCAATCGCGCTTTCGCTAGCATTCGCGTCAGCAAGCGCGGTTGCACAATCTAACCCAACTACATCATCACAGATATCTACACCGGCGACGGGCAGCAATCAGCAAACTGCGGCAAAAACCAATAATGCGATGTCTTTCGACACTAAGAAAAGCACTTCCAAATCGACAAAACACAAAAAGTCGTCAACCAATGGAACGAAGAGCAGCGGCTCTATGAAGTCCAATGGGTCGGCAGAATCCGGCGACCCTATGGGTGCGCCAGCTACCAGCGGTTCGGCACACTAATAAGCAACGGATAACTAAAGACACGACGGCGTTTAAAAGGCTAGGCGCTCATTGCATGGGGCTGGACAAGGTGCAATGAGCGCGGTCAGCTAGATGAATGCTTCCGGCGCGGACTTAATAGTTTCGATAGGCAATGGCATCGACGACGTCAAGCAAAACCTGGCTTCGGTGATCAAACTAATTCCAGCTCGCTGAAGCCGGACATCGTTCGTCAAAGTCTGAGCCAACCACGCCTGATTTTCTCGACATTCCCATCTTTGCTTTTTGGTTTTGGATCTGGCCTGTTCTCACCGGCCGGCTTAATGAGTTTCACCACTCCATCCGGAATGCCATCACCCTTTAGCAGGTGATCTTTTCCGTTTTCCCCGGGCAGCATCTTCTCGCTCGTGGCCCGATCCACGCGGACGTTAGCCTTATTTCGCCGAATGCGTCTTTGCCGCGCGAGCTCATTCGGCACGTTGGCCACGCCAATCCACGACTGCAGAGAAAGTACGGGCATGTGTTCGCAAGAATCAATAACCCGGATTGCGATTATTCTAAGGCGCACAGAAAGGGTCGGTTGGTTAGATGAGAGCGACGCTTGTCCTATTTAGCTTTCCGGCCGCTTGATAGTGGGATCGTCCTGCGGCGGAATAAGGAATGATTGAAATACCGAGTTTATCTCGCCGAACATCGACGCCGTCGTCGCCCTTCAGCCCCAAGCAGAGAAACTTTAACGCTTTGGTTTAGAGCGGCTCGAATTTTTTCTCGTGACTTATTAGCGCTCATCAAATGCGCCAATTCTCCTTCGATTCTCGCAACTCGGTGGTCCAGTTCCTCCTTTGAACTGAGTTTACCGGCAAGCCTCAGCTCATTAACCGCGGGGGCGATCCGCTGGTTGCTGAAGGGCGTTCCAATCGCGCATAAGAATCTCCTGTCTTAAGGCACTCGCAAGCACGGTACTCGATTAATCGCATCGTTCACCCCCGCGACCAAGCAAGTGTGACGCAAGACTATCGAAAGGCCTCACTTCTCTGAAACAGTTACCTCGAATCCCCGTTAATTCCTCAGGACGTAATGAACTATCAGGCAGAAGTTGCACACGCGCTTCACTTCCGCTGCTGGATAAAGCTCGTCCGCCGACCAGGTCGGAAAGCGGATCCTGTTTTGATTCTCACCGAGGACGTCAACATGCAACGCCATAGATCGCCCCTCAATTCAATCGCCATTGTCGCTGCAATATTCACGGTCTCAGTTAGTGCGGCCGCCCAGCAGGCGCCGACCAACAGTGCGTCATCCCTGACCGCTCCTGCTGACAACTCGGGTATAAACCAGCGTGATCGTTCGTCCCAAATGAAGACGCCAACTGATCAGCCCAACGACAAGGCTGACATCAGGCTCGCTGCTGCAGTGCGCCGTGCAATCGTCAAAGACAAGTCGCTTTCCATGTCTGCGCATAACGTCAAGCTCGTGGCCTCCCAAGGCGCGGCGACGCTTCGTGGCCCCGTCAAGAATGCAGACGAGAAATCCAAAGTTGAGGCGGATGCAAAAAGTGTCGGTGGCGTTTCAAGCGTCGATAACGAGCTCGACATCAAAAACTAATAAGGAATTTAAACTATGAACGCTTCTGTTTTTTGCACTACCAAAACTGTTGAGCAGGCCGAGAACATCGTTCTTGAACTAAAGCAGGCTGGTTTCCTGAGTGATGATATTTCTGCTCTTCTTCCCGACAAGCGTGGGACTAGGGATTTCGCTCATGAGCACAACACCAAGGCGCCGGAGGGTGCCACCGCCGGCGGCGTCGCAGGCCTTGGTGTCGGTGCGGCGGTGGGCTGGCTCGCAGGCATCGGCGCACTAGCCATTCCAGGCGTGGGACCCTTCATTGCTGCTGGGCCAATCATGGCAGCACTGGGTGGCGCCGCGGTGGGAACGGCAGCAGGTGGCATCATCGGCGCATTGGTTGGCTTGGGCATCCCTGAGTTTGAAGCAAAGCGCTACGACGCCAAGATTCGCGAAGGCAATATTCTAATATCGGTGCATACCGAAGATGGAAAGCAGCGTGATGTGGCCAAGGATGTCTTCAAACGCAACAACGCGAACGATATATCAAGCGCTTCCGAAACAAGCGCCAAGTAATGTGAGGCAAATAAAAGCCGGGCGTTCTTGCCCGGCTTTTTGCTTGAACGGGTGTTCGTTCTGATGTATCCCGTCAATCGTCTCTTTGCAGATGCTTCTCAGCGCATTCACGTTTGCCGGGACATCGTGCGCAACACCTCCGGGAGAATCCTAATGATTCAGCTAAATCCGCCGCTGCCAATGAATACGCCTAAGGGCGAAGGTTTTGCGCACATAATGCTGGACTACGGCCCTGAGTCCGACCTCTACTGGGTAGTATTGATCACAGAAACCGGTGAAATTTGGACGTACGCCAATCGCTATGTGCGCGCGGGCAAAAACATTACTTTGGGACGCACGAATCCAACCTTGCCTATGTCACCTGCTTTGAAACCTGGAGAGCGTGTGCCCATGCGTCCCAGAGCGGTGGAGTTTGAGCCCAGCAAATAGGGTTTGGAGCCCAAGTCGGCGGCGCCATCATTGAAGCAGCTGCCAAGTGCAGCTCCGCAGTTGATGACTCGCGAAATGTTGAGAAGATTCAACTGAAACCGCTGCCTCGTCGGTCAGTGGATATCCAAGGGGATTCAAATGAATGATCGGCTCATCGTGCTTCTCGTGGAGCAACATGCGAATGTGTCGCCGAGTCTATTCGAATTCGTTCAAGCTTTTCCTGATGTGGACGTGATCAGAGCCGATCGCTTTCAGCAAGCGGTGGAATACATCAGCACTCTCCGGCGGATAGACTTACTCTTTTGTGAACTCATTCTTCCAGGCATGATGAGTGGGCTCGACGTTGCCGAGGTCGCTATAGACGCGCACCCGGCGATTGCCGTGGTAATGATGTCTTCACAGGAGGCGGCGAACCTTGGAAGTCTGGCGAACCGATGCAGGGTGCTGCAAAGTCCCTTCGGCTTCGAAGCAATAAAGAGCCACGTCGATAACGCACTCATTCGCCTTCGCCTAAATTCGTAGTCGCGATCACCAAGCGGCGCAATGGCACACCAGCGATCTGCACCGCGACGCGTTTCGAATACGCCCACTTCTATAGCGCCGAAGACGTTTGCGGACGAACCTATTTCTCAGCGACTTTCGCTTGAGACAGGCTTTTATCAAGCCGCAGATCCCGCAGAAGCGTGACCAGCTCATCGTGCTCATCGGTGTAGAGGATGCTTAGGTTCACGTCAGGCCTCCTTGAAGCTGCACAACAAGAGGGATCGCATAGTTTTCCAAGACAAGAAATAATTTGTTCGCTACCGCTGACGGGGGTTACCGAGGCTCGTCAGCAGTGAGAGCCGGCCGACTAACTTCGGCCAGAAGCAGACGTACACGCTTGAGTTATGCGGAAGCGAAGCCGCCCGATTCGACAAAATTGTTAGGCTGATCCAGCGCCGATCATGTGGTGGGAGATCTTATCGTCTGACCCACAAAGTGAAATCTCAGGTCTTATCAACCGATTTACTCTCATGCCAAAGCCGTTCGGCACCGTCGAACTTAACCGTATCATCGACAAAGCGTTTCTTCGCGTTCGTTCGAACTAAGCGTCTCATTTTGAGTCAACGGAACCTCAACACGCCAACGCCATCGGCGCTGGTGAAATCTGTCGAGCGTGCCTCGGGGGATCATACCGATGGGTTAAGTCGCGCAAATGGTGCGTGATCAAATGGCAAGTGCCGTTCTGATGGTCCCTACCCACCGATAGGCGGCGGCTGGCTTTCCAAGATCACTTAGTGGACTTCGGTCACCTTCTGTTCCTACATTCCGTTCGTCAAGCCTCGCATCCCACATTGTGTTGAGAATTTCGTTCGGCATGTCTTTAGTAATAGACGTTGCGACGCCCTGCGAAGAACCAGGTCAGCTCATGCTGGCTGTTTGCCGGCAACGATCGGGCGGCGTCTGATGGCCAGTGAAAAGGCGAAAAGCTTTGATGCTGAATGTGAAGTCAGCGGGTGTGCGTTCAACCCACTTTTCCGCATTGGCTTGGGATGGCATGGCGTAATAGCTGCTGTCCACTTCGACCACGGAAAATGGTCGGCGTAGTAGCGCAATCTTGCCTCAGCGCTGCTGCAGCCGCGGGGATAAAACCGCTTGGATGCTACGAGGCTCTTGTCGGTCCAGCTGGCGGTGCCGACCTGGATTTCGCCCATTGTGTCGTTTCCTTGGGGTCTAACCCGGGCTTGGTTCGACTGGCCCGCCGATTGTGCGCATCTGCAGACTCGATCGCGCCTTGCATTCAACATCCGCCCGATGCTAAAACTTTCCCGAACCCGTCAGCGCCCAGGAACCGTTGGCGACCGTCGTGAGAAGCCCCTCTGCTTCGAGCCGCCGGCACGCGCTCTGGTCTTCGGCTGTCAACTTGGCTAAGGCGTTCCAGCTGAGGTGGCTGAGTATATAGCGCTCTTCTGACGACAAATCGTCGGTCACCCTGTTACCCATTCATTCTGTTAAATGACACGGCGCGAACAATCTCCCTTCTCTTCTTATTAGCTCCCAGGAAACGAGGCTCGGAGCGACTGATCGAGATGCGCAGCCGGTGATCTAAAACACCTAGCGAGCGCGTCACGAGACAACCTGCAAACAGACCCTCAAATACCGGCGTAGCCACCCAGCGCATAGTCGTCGTTAACTGTTGGCGCACCCTTGCCGGTTGCCTTAGGCTTCGCCTTGACCGCTTCAACTATATGTCCAGTTGCATCGGGGACGGAAACGGAAAAATCGGCCGACGGCTGTCCCACCTGTTCGACGCTCACCTCAATATTCGAGTGCGTTTCGTCGGGAAGAGAAACGGAAAAGCGAAAAGTAGACATAACGGCTTCCTGATCTGCCTTGATGGCAGGCGAAGCGTGCCCCCAATGATGTTCAAGACGCGTCAAGTTTTGGCGCAGCGTTCAGCCGCCCGCTGGAAAAGGTGGCCGGTCGCGGCGGCAGTCATTTTTGATTGGGGTCAGGGCCGAGGTGTTCGAAATTGGGCTCATAGGCTTTCACGAAAGCGTTGTGAAGCACAGCAATGATGGCCTCTGAAACGCTTAGGTTTTTCTGGCCCGTACGCCCACTGATGGGCACTCGGGTGGCAAACTGATCTTTATCGTGATTTTTGAATATGGATGTCACCCCCTGCAACGTGGCGGACCAAGCCACTTGGATGGGATTTTTGTGTTCTTGTTCGACGTCCTTTTTCCAGCTGAATATCTTCAAGTTTTGGAACAAGGGTTTGGCGTAACCGGACAATTCCTGGTTTTTCGCCGCCAGCTGCATGACAAAGTCTCCTTTTCCGCTGGCAAAGTCGAAGCCGCCATACGCTCGCGCCAAGTCGTTTGCCTTGGTGAGGTCAATGGAGAGCACTCGAAGCTCGAACGAGAAATTACCCTTAGTCGACAGCGGGTCGAAGCTGCCTTTGAACGTCAGCGGCGCTTGGCCGAGGATATCGGCGTGCACATCGGCCGTCGCTACAACGTCACCCTGATTGCGGGAGGCATTGGATAGATTGGTCAGCGTGCCATTAACGTTCGTCGCTTTCAGATCGACGCGAGGGCTCGATACGAAGTTTTGGAACGTTACCGTGCTGTTGTGGACATTCAGCTCGTCGATCCGGATCGGCGTGAGCTTTTCTAGCTGCGCGCGCCAATCGGTGCCCTTGCCACTTTGAGAAGTCCCTTTTCCACCCCCGTCGACGAAGTTAAGGGAGGCGTCAAAGAAATCAATTTTAGAACGGACCACTCCATGGGTCAGTGCCCTCCAGCTGACAGCGATGTCGATCCGGGGCGCTTTGAGAAAGGGAACGGGCACATTGCCCTCCACGTTTTGAATGACAACTCCGTCCATGGAGTAGGCACCGCGCCAAAGGTGGATGTCGATGTCCGCGACATGTCCTCTATAGGACCCCATATTTGCAAGGCGCCCGTTGACATAGTTGAGGACGAAGTGCGGAAGCGCCAGCCGTAGGGCCAGCAACACAACAATCAACGCGGCCAAGACCCGGAGGACGACTCGATAACGGGTTCTCATGACGGCACGCCTACGGACGGTGTATTTGAAGCTTCCCAAAGAAATCGTCATGTCCGCGTCAAGCGGAACGGGGATCAGAACGATCTCTCGGGCCAATACGCCATTCTGGGTCGACACGTGCGGCTGTTCTACGAACATCAACTGGCCAAGCAGGAAAGCGATGATTCTTGATCGCGGCCCTCTGAAACGCATGTTAAAAAGCTTGGAGCTACCCGTCGCCATTGGGGCACTTCGTGTTCAGCCTATGAAATCCCTTGGCATCCGAGCTATCGCTGCGACCCGGTTGCCGAACTAACTCTCGCATGCGCTTACGCGGATGAGCTTTTAAGCGGTCGGCTTACTAACGCGTTCGTGCCAGCGATGGTAAGGAGTGTTTTTAACGAGGTAGCGATTGAAATCCTTGGCGCCATCCGTCCACCAGACCGGGCCACGTTCACCGAGCGACACCTTCACCGCGTTAACCGAGCTGCGGGCAGCTTTTAAAGCATCTTCATCATCCATCGCCAATGCAGCTTTGACTGCTCGCCGGCTTTCCATCAGGGCATGAACAAGCGCTTGCCGAACTGATGGCAAGAGATCGGGATTGGCTACTCGCCAAAGGCGTCCACGAACCACCACATAGCGACCATCGGGTGTCAATAATTGCTTCTTCACACGCTTGAAATGTCAGGTTCGTCCGTGTTCTTTTGCAAACGTAAAATCATCGTCTTACGAAACGGCAACCGGTCAGTCAGCCATGGTCGCTACTGCAAGGGGAGTGACACGCTAAACATGGTCCCGCTTTCCTCTGAAGAGGCAACATCAATTGTGCCGCCATGGGCGGTGACGATTTCCTGGGCAACAAACAAACCGAGTCCTAAACCGGCGCGCGGCCCTCGCTCTGCCTTGGCGAACTGAGAGTGCCGGACCATCGGATTGAAAATTCTGGCTCGATCCTCTGCTGCGATGGGATCGCCTTGGTTATGTATCGAAAAAACGGCCAGCTCTCCTTCCCGCCGCTGCGTGATGACGACGGGCGAGCCCGGTGAACCGTGTTTAATCGCATTTTCAATGAGGTTGGAAAACACCTGACCGAGGCGCGCATTATCGAATTTCCCGACGATGGAGCCATCAGGCTCGAACACAACCGCGCGATCGGGATGAGCCAGACTCGCCTCGTGAACGATACTCTCGCAAAGAGCGTTTAGGTCGCCATCGACGCGATCAACTGGAATACCGTTGCCCACGCGTGCACGCACGAAGTCCAGGAGATCTTCAACGATCTTTTCGGCCCGACGCACGCTTGTGGAAATGCCTTCGGCCACTTTTGCGTGGCGACTGCCTTGCTCACTGGCATTTCGAAAGAATTCGGCAGAAAGGAGAATTGCACTGAGCGGCGACCGCAAGTCGTGTCCAAGCACGCCGAGAAAAACGTCTTGTGATTCGTTCACCGCTTGCGAATAACGTGCCACAGATTCTGCCAGCCCTTGGTCGATCGCTTCGTTGAAACGCAGAGTGTCCTCCGTCAGAAACTCGTCGTCGGTCCCGCGCGCCTCCGACCATAACAAGAACACGCTCGCTCGCAACGCACGATATTCGGCCACCAATTGCTCAACGCTCAAGCCTGAGCGCAGGCGCGCACCGGCGTGGACTTCTGACGCCGTATCACTCATACACCTTGGTCCGTGGCCTTGCGATTTTTCAGCGCTCTCCTGCGCCGACTGTAAGGTGCCCATGTCGGCGGCGATTTCAAGCAACATTTCTTCGGCGTGATCCCTTAGTTCCTTGGGCCCCATCTCCCTATTTCCGGGCATCAAGCTGCCCGCAAAGGTGTCCCAGGCGTCGAGAATGGTCGCTCGATGGGTAAGAATAAACTGCGCCAAGCGCATAGGCATGAGCTCCAAATAAGCGGCTCAGTTTAACCGCTTCTGTTTTGCTCATGGCTTTGGTGCGCTTCTGGGGCGCCTTTAGGCAAAACGCGCGTGAGGAATTCCTCGTCTACAGGGCAATAGGCACAGCTGCGGTGCGAACAGTGCCCAAGGCCTCTAAGAGAAATCAGTGCAGCGTGGGTCCCTTGAAACCATGCCGGACACCTGACTTGCGCAACATGATCATCAAGCAATCGAGCACATATTCCTGCTCGGAACCTTCAGCTACGCCAAGAGTCTTTTCCGAGCGGTACTCGAACGCGCGGAAGAAGCCTTTGACGCCCTCACTTTCGACCATAGAAGGTATGTCGATTTCCAACTCACGCAGCATGGCATCCAGGTCAGAGCGCGATGTCATTGACGTGGCCGAATTTGATCAAGATGCGGTTTATTTGCGCTGACACCCACGCGTCGTCCTTAGCGTTAGCCACCGTTTCAATGATGAGATCGGCTTGATCTACAAACGCGTGTATGAAATCGCTCTGGTCTGGATACGCCTTCTGCAGCCACGGCATGTCTGCTTCGAGGCCTGGCAGCATTTCTTTGAGTTCTTTGCGCGTTTCGGCCATGACGTTCGGCTCTCTTGTTGGCGGGGCGCGAAGCATAGTCGCCTAGATGATTAAGGGTCGATGAAGGCCATTGGCAACCTGTCAGGCGGCGCCGTGTAGCCGAACAAACATCGTCGCCGTGCTCAGTCAGCCCGTGAACGTTAAAGGCTCCTGGATAGACAGGTGTTGGTCAGGCAAACCCTGAGCGCAATGTGGATCGATGATCGTGCGCGTCCAACGCCAGCGTAGTGTTCACTGGCAACCGCACAGTTTTTTTATTTTCACTGTCAGATTTCCGCTTCGACTGCCGGTTGATGTTCGACAGGAACGATCAGCGCGACCCGATGCCGTCGCCCTCACTAACGCTCCTCGCAATGCGCCGCGCTGGCTTCTATTAGCGGTTTGTAGCGGTGCGAGGCGCCGTTGTTTTGGTGATCATCGCTGGCACGGTCGCGGTATCGTAGCGGCCGCGCCCGCTGACAGTTTGTTTTAGCCGGAGGGCTACGCCGCTGCTCAACTCCAGCGTTAGGCCTTCGATGAAAAATCTGGCTCTACTTACGTTCTTGTCTGCGGCGTCTCTTTCTACACACGCCGGATTTTCTGAGGGCGTAGTGAACCATCGACAAGCTGGTCAGGAGCGCTCGATGGGTGATGACATCTACAACGCAGCCGTGTGTCAGAAACATCATGGCGAATGGGTTGGGCAAAAGGGAAACGAGTATCATGTTCTTGCTTATGCTGCCGCGGGCAAGGTCTGCAAGAGCCCAAAAAGACTGCGCTGGTTTTCGCATTGCACAAGTTCCAAACAGCTCCGCAGAGCCAATCCCAATTCATAGCCGTTGCCAGTTGAACGATGAGTCCAACGACTGTGGTCGAACGGCGAAGCAATCTATTTCAACGGTGAGTAAGCCTGACAAATTGATCAAGGCGGACACCTTCTGTGCCGCTTAACTCCAGCGTTAAAGACGGGCCTTCCCAAAAGTGGACCATCTTGACCGGCATAAATGGGTCGATTCTGTTGAAAAACTTCGTTTTAACGAATGAACATCCAAATTTTGGATCGCGACAGTCGCGACGATTCGATTCTGCACAACTTTGCACATTACATTCGGCAGAACGCGACTGTCATGGCCGATTTTTCTCGCTCCAAACGAGCTCAAGTTTTCGAAGCGAGTTTTTCAACAGAATCGGTCGGAAACGGCCGCCCGCCCTACTCCCGATAACCCTCCCTAATCACCTGACCAGAGCGGAGTCTGATCAGTCTCAATTCACCGGAGTAAGTCCAGGAATTGCAACTATGAGGATAGATTTCGAAGGTAGAGATTAGAGCTAGTACGACTGCTCGCGTTGGCGCCCACGGCTCGTGGCATAAGCCCGCACAGCTGAGAGGCGGACCTCGACCTGCATACCCCCCTCTGGACGGGTTCGTATGGTGATATGAGCGCCAAGGGCACGGACGCGCTCGCGCACGCCCAAGAGTCCAAAATGGCCTGCAGGGCTCCCTCCTTTAGCCATATTTTTATCAACCCCGCACCCATCGTCATTCACCCGCAATGTCAGTTTCCATCGGCCGTAATTGATAAGAATATCAATGTGATCTGCGTTGGCGTGCTGGACCGCGTTAGTCACCAACTCCTTCGCCACTTGATAGAGCTCGTCAAGAGTTTTTGAACGCAATGTTCGCGGTGTGCCCTTAACTATGACGGAGTATCTAGGCTTGTCGACTATGCCGATTGTTTTACTTAGTCGCATAAGCTTCTCCACAAAGCCATAGCTCGATTCGTCCTGACCTCGAAGTTCCATAAGCTTGTCGCGACCTTCCACCAGCGCTTCTTGGGCCGCTCCGATAGCTGCATCCATCTCTCTGCGCTGAAGATCCCCATTCACATTGAGACGAGACGCTGTGTGAACCTGGAAAATCAGGGACTGCATACTTTGCAAAATAGTGTCGTGCATATCTCGTGCAATGCGCTCGCGTTCATTGCGACGGACCCACTCACGAACTTCAATTTGCCTGATACGCACGATGTAGAGAACAATCAGTATGACAATGATCGAAATGATCCAAAGTGCCGTGAACCAGCGTGTCTGCCAGAACGTGGGCGTGACGTTAATGCGGGCACTAGCCGTCGTTTTGCTCCAAACACCATCCTCGTTGCTAGCTTGTAATTCGAAGTGGTATTCAGCAGGCGGAAGATTGGTATAAAACGCCTGGCGTCTTCCGCTAACCGTTTGCCAGACAGGATCGAACCCTACAAGGCGATATCTGAATTGAGCACGGGAGGGGATGCCCAACACCGCCGATGTGTAGTCGACACGAATAGCATTAGCGTGTTTTGGCAAGCGAACGGCGCCGTCGCTTTCTACGTTGTAGGTTTGGCCATCAGCAGTAACGGATTCGATCAGAGGCGTAGGCCGACTATTATTTTTTTGAAGATGTGCAGGGTCAATCCAGACTACTCCGCTCGACGTAGTTGCCCAGATTCGACCGTCGCCTCCAATAATCAAAGTCGGTTTTGGTCTGACGTTGATAGAGGCGCCATCGAGGCCGTCGGCAGCATCATATTTATCAAAATGTACTGCGTAATCAGCATTTTTTTCTGCGGCTCTAAGCTCGTCAGCGGGAATTCTAAAGATGCCCAGCGCGCCGTTGATCCAGAGGTCTCCCGATTGAGTTTCGACTATGCCAGTGGTGCTCCGAAATCGCTGATCACCCACTCCAAGGAGACTATGAAAGCCTCCGTCTGTAAAAAGCGATACTCCCTGGTCGCCGCCGATCCAGACGTGTTGTCCGAGTGGGTTGATGGTAAGAACGTTTCCTACGTTTAGCCCCTGCTCTTTATAAAAATTTTCGATGCGGTCGTCATGAAGAAGAGCCAGATGGTTGTTGGCATAGCCAAACCAAAGGCCCTTCAGAGGATCCAACACCAAGCTCAGCGGCCATTGTTGCGTGGGCAGGTCGGTTCTTCCGCCATTGATACTCCAGGTGCCATTGGAATATTTCCAGAGGCCCACTACCGAAATCGTGACCCAAACAGCACCCTTCTCGTCGAGTGCAAGGGACTGGTATTGCGTCCCGGCTTTTTTCAAAGCGTCAGGCAGCTCGAAATGTTCGATCTGGTTATTGTGAAGCCTTACGAACGTGTCCGTGCCCGCGAACCAGACGCTACCAGACTGATCCCTTATGGCGAGAGAAA
>Ga0302220_10000641_pt1 | contig 29014 bp, 24 predicted proteins | sample II_Palsa_E1_3_FD_194572 | JGI IMG/M metagenome (GOLD analysis project Ga0302220, IMG submission 194572) | Peat permafrost microbial communities from Stordalen Mire near Abisko, Sweden - II_Palsa_E1_3 | ecosystem: Environmental > Terrestrial > Soil > Palsa > Peat permafrost | place: Sweden...
TCAACCACCGCAACCCGTGGCCCTTCGGAGCGGAACAGCAGCGCGTTGCCCGGCACCAGCAAGGGCGCCCGCACGGTAGCAGGCAGCGACACCTGGACGTACGCACCGGGCCGCAGCTTGCTATCGGGATTGGGCAAGCGCACTTCGATCTGCAGCGACCGGGTCGGGACGTCGATCGCGCCGGAGATATGAGCGATCGAACCGTGGAACTGCTGGCCCGGCAACTCCGCCTGCGTGACGATGACATCCTGCCCTTGCGTCACGTTCTGCGCATAAGCCTGCGGAAGCTGTACATAGACTCTCAGCGGGTCCGACTGCGCCAGCGCGAAGAGCGCACGGCTCGCGCCGCTGCCCGCATCGATCAAATCGCCCACATCCACGTTGCGCTGCGTCACCACACCCGCGAACGGCGCGACGATGCGCTTGAACGATTCAAGCTGCTTCAGGCGCTGCACGTTGGCGTTCGCTGCCGCAAGATTCGCGACATCCTGGGTGTAGGTGCTCTGGCGTTCATCGAGTTCCTGTTGAGAGACGGCATCGCGTTGGCGCAGTTGCTGCCAGCGATCGAAGGAACTCTTCGCGAGCACGAGACTGGACGAGGTCTGATCCCGTTGCGCCACTGCTTGCGCGAGTTCCTGGTCGATTTCAGGCGTATCGAGATCGGCGAGCAACTGGCCTTGCTTCACCCGCGTGCCGATATCCGCATACCAGTGCAACAGATAACCCGTGGCGCGTGCGTAGATAGGCGACTCCACGTAACCGCGCAACGTGCCCGGCAGCAGGGTGTTGCCGCCACCCACCGCTTGCTTGGGCAAGATGACGTTCACGTACACCTTCGCGTTTTGCTGCGAGGTTGCAGCCACCGAGTGGCTTTGCATGACGTCCGACACCACCGTGCGTCCGGCGCCAAGCACGAGCAGGACCAGCACCACGATGACGGCGATCTTCGCGCGTTTCCATTCCCGGCCCCGAGGCGGCAACGCGTGCCCGTCCTCGGTATCCCTTGCGGGAATCGCCAGCGAAGCATGAGATTTTTCAGTCATATCAGTCAGCCATATTTAACTTGGAACGTGCTCGCCGGCGCCATGGCCCGGGCCATCATGGCCTGGGTTGCCGCCTGAACCGCCGCCTGAACTCCCGCCGCCATGATCATCCCGGTCACCCGCCGAACGATCACGCCGCCGGGCCAGCCGGCTGTGAATACCCGCAAACACGAGCGGCACGAAAAAGAGTGTGGAAACAGTAGCGAACAACAATCCGCCGATCACCGCGCGGCCGAGAGGCGCGTTTTGTTCAGAACCCTCGCCCAAACCAAGCGCCATCGGAATCATGCCGATGATCATGGCGAAGGCCGTCATCAGCACCGGCCGGATACGGCTTGCACCGGCTTCCAGTGCCGCGGTCAGCGGAGGTGCGCCGGCTTGCAGCCGCTGGCGCGCAAAGGACACCATCAGGATACTGTTTGCGGTCGCCACGCCCATCGTCATGATGGCCCCTGTGAGCGCCGGAACGCTCAGGTGCGTGCCGGTGAGGAACAGCATCCAGACGATACCGGCAAGCGCCGCCGGCAACGCGCTGACGATAATCAGCGGGTCGACCCACGACTGGAAATTCACCACGATCAGCAAATACACCAGCACGATCGCCATTGCCACACCGACACCCAGGCCGAAGAACGACGAACGCATGGTCGCGACCTGGCCGCGCACGACGATCTGACTGCCGCGCGGCAACGTTGCGCGGGCCTGGTTCACGAGCTTGTCGACCTCTGTCGCAATGCTGCCGAGGTCACGCCCTTCCACGCTCACGAACACGTCGATGACCGGGCGGATGTTGTAGTGGGTGACTACCGCGAACTGGCTTTGCGGCGTGACCTGCACGAGGTTGCCAAGCAACTGCGTGGGCCCGGTGGCGCTGCCTGAAACCGGCGTGCGCAGCAGTTCGTCGATCGATGAAATCTGGTACTGCGGTGTCTGCACCGCGACTGAATACTCAACGCCGTTCTTGTTGTTGAACCAGAAACCCGGCGATGTCTGCGAGCTGCCCGACAACGAAATCAGTACGTTCTGCGCGACGTTGTTCGCCGTGAGGTTGAGTTGCTGGAGCCGGGTGCGATCCATCTGAAGGTTGAGCGCGGGTTCGTCGAGCTTCTGCTGGATGTGCGTGTCCACCGTGCCGGGAATCTGGCGGATCGCTTTCATGAGCTTCGCGGCAACTGCGAAATTGCCCTTCTGGTCGGCCCCGGAAATCTGCACGTCAATGGCGGCCGGCAACCCAAAGTTCAGGATCTGCGTCACGATGTCCGCAGGCTGGAAGAAAAACTCGACGCCTGGAAAACGCTGCGGCAGCACGGCGCGCAACTTGTCCACGAAGTTCTGCGTGGGTTCGTGGTCCGGCTTCAACGCCACCTGGATTTCTCCGTCGAGCGTACCGATCGTGCCCGCGTTGCTGTAAGACAAGTTGATGCCGCTATACGGCAAGCCAAGGTTGTCGAGGAGCGTGTTGAGTTGATCCGCCGGCACGACCTGGCGCACCACTTCTTCGACCTGGTCAGCCAGCCGCGCGGTTTCCTCGATGCGCGTGCCGGTCGGCGCGCGCATATGCAGGCGGATGTCGCCGGCGTCGACCGTCGGAAAGAAGTCTTCACCGAGCACGAACACCAGTCCCACCGACAGCACGCAAAAGCCAAGAAACAGCGATGCGAACATGCGGCGGCGCACGAGCAGCGTGCTCAGGATCACGATGTAGGTGGCGCGCATGCGCTCGAAACCCGCATCGAAACGGTGATACAGCCGCATGAACAGATTCGGCTTCGAACCGTTCTTCGGCTTGTGCGCGTGGCCCATCAGCAACATCGCGAGTGTTGGCACCAGCGTACGCGACAGGATGTATGACGCGAGCATCGCGAACACCACGGCTTCGGCGAGCGGCACGAACAGGAATTTCGCCACGCCGGTCAGGAAGAACATCGGCACGAACACAATACAAATACACAGCGTGGAGACGAGCGCGGGAACTGCGATTTCGCCGGCCCCTTCAAGAATGGCCTCGTGCAGGTCCGTACCCATGTGCAGGTGCCGCTCGATGTTCTCGATGGTCACCGTTGCATCGTCGACCAGGATACCCACCGCCAGCGCGAGCCCCCCGAGCGTCATGATGTTGATGGTCTGCCCGAGCGCATGCAGCACAAGCAGGGATGAGAGGATCGACAGCGGAATGGAAACCGCGATGATGCAGGTGCTGCGCCAGTTGCCGAGGAACAGCAGGATCATCGCGGCCGTCAGTGCGGCGGCAATCAGCGCTTCGTGGATCACGCCCTGCACTGCTGCCTTGACGAACACCGACTGATCGAAAAGCGGGGTGATGGTGAGGTCTGCTGGCAACGAGGCCCGGGCGTTCGGCAGCAGCGCGTAAAGCGCATCGACGATAGACAGCGTCGATGCGCTGCCGTTCTTCATCACCGACATCAGCACGCCGCGATGCCCGTTCTGACGCACGATATTCGTCTGCGGAGAGAAGCCGTCGCGTACATGGGCGACCTCTCTCAGGTAAGTGGTTGCACCATTGAGCGTACGCACCGGAATGTCGTTCAGCGCGGCTATGGTGGCCGGCGAACCATTCATGTTGATCGTGTATTCCTTCATGCCGATCTTGGCCGTGCCGGTCGGCAGGATCAGGTTCTGCGCATTGAAGGCGCTCACCACGTCCGACGGCGTCAGGCCTTTCGCCAGCAGCGCGCGCGTATCCAGATCGACCGAGATCAGCCGGCTTTTACCGCCATAGGGATAAGGCACGGCTGCACCGGGAATGGTCACCAGCTGCGGGCGCAGGAAGTTCAGGGCGGAGTCGTTCAGGTCCTGCTCGGAGAGCGTGGGACTGGACAATCCCAGCTGGATCACCGGGATACTGGAGGCCGAATAACTGATCACGAGCGGCGGCGTGGCACCCGGCGGCATCTGCTTCAACTGCGCCTGCTCCACCGCCACCGTTTGGGCAATGGCCGTCTGAATGTTCGCGGTGGGTTGCAGGAACACCTTCAGGATGGCGATGCCGGGCAGTGACTGCGACTCGATATGTTCAATATCGTTGACGGTCGTGGTCAGGCTGCGCTCATTGACCTGCGTGATACGGTTGGCCATGTCCTCGGCTGACAGGCCCGTGTAAGTCCAGATAATGCTGACGACAGGAATGTTGATGTCCGGCAGCACGTCGACCGGCGTTGTCAGGAGCGCAAACGGCGTTGCCAACAGGATCAGGATGGCCATCACGATAAACGTGTAGGGCCGCTTTAGCGCAACGTTGACGATCCACATTGAGACGCGCTCGAAAAAAGCAGGAAAGAAGAATGAACCGCTTGGATTCAGCGACGACACCATTCAGGCAAAGCCACTTAGGCAAAGCCATTAGGCAATGTCTTGCACACGGCGAGCCGGATCGAGTGCGGCCCGAAGCCATGCGGCCTTTCATGCAGCCAACAGGCCACGGATAGGCAACTCATGCCCTGATCTTAACGGGCAGGTGCCAACGCCTAGATGGCGCCAAAATGGCAGAAATGTCAGGAAGCGGATCTTTCCGCTGATTTGTCAGAGGCAAACGTTTTCGCGCCGTCGGGGCTGCTTTTCATACCCGATAAAAATAGAAGACTTCACGCCAGTTTCGAGTCGACCCACGTTACAAAAGCAGCCACCAATGGCGCCTCCGTCAACTCATGCCGACATATCCAGTAATACGCATGCTTGGCCGGCACGGTGACACGAAACGGACGAACGAGCGTGCCATCGGCGAGATCGTCACGGACGGAAAAGCTATCGCCTAATGCTACGCCTTGTCCCCGCACTGCGGCTTCGATTCCCACATGCGCAATGCCGATTTCAAGAATGCGCAAACCTTCAAGCTTGTCAGCCGACGCCTCCGCCAACCATCGCCGCCACGATCCGGCGTGCTCGCAGAACAAGGTCCGGTTCGCGAGGTCCTGCACCGTGCGAAGCGCCCGAGGTCCGTTCATCAGCGCCGGGCTCACAACGGGGAACAGGACCGGATGCATGATGAGCTTGACGTCGCGGTCACGCCAGCGGCCCTCGCCATATCGGACGCAGAGGTCGACATCGGATGAATAGATTTCCTTGTCGTCATTGGACGGGATCAGTTTTAAGTTGACTGCGGGGAATTGCTCCAGGAAATCACCTATATGCCGTGCGAGCCACCGCGAGGTGAACAACATCGGCGCCGATACAACCAAGTCTCCCGCAATGACGGGCGAATCCAGCCTGACCACTGCCGTCGCGATCATGTCGAACGCGTTCTTGACCGGCTGCAAGAGCGCCTCGCCGGCGGGCGTCAGTTTCACCCGCGCCTTCGAGCGGATGAACAACGCCACGCCAAGCGTGCTCTCCAGCACGCGCACCTGATGGCTGACGGCGCTAGCCGTGACATTGAGTTCCTCGGCCGCGCTCGCAACCGTGCCATGGCGTGCTGTTGCTTCGAACGCACGCAGGGGATTGAGCGGGGGCAGCCGATGGCGCATGGGCAAGTCTGGAGAACGTGAAGAAACGAGAGATGCTGAGAAAAATTTGATTTAAGGCGAATTTAATTCTCTCTACAAGCAAAAAATTTGATTGCGTAAGCTAGGCGTCATTCTGAAACGCTCGCAGGGAACCTCGTGGGCGCACTGCTTCGGCAAACTTTGGCAAACACATGAACACTACTGACTCAACCGAAGACTCAACCGAACGCCTCTGGGGCGGCCGCTTTAAATCAGGGCCCTCGCTGGCGCTGGAAAACCTGTCCCGCTCGGACCCAAGCTTCTTCCGACTCGCCCCCTACGATCTCGCCGGCTCGCGCGCTCATGCAAACGAACTGAGGCGAGCCGGGATCCTGAGCGCCGACGAGCTTCAACAACTGCTCGACGCGATGCAGCAAATAGAGACCGAGTTCGTTGCGGGCGACCTCGCCCCTATCCTTGCCGACGAAGATGTCCATACCTTCCTCGAGCGCGAACTGACGCAGCGTCTCAAAGCGATCGGCGGGAAGTTGCGCGCGGGCCGCTCACGCAACGATCAAGCGGCGAACGATTTGCGTCTATATCTGCGCGACAAGGCTCGCAAGCTGGCGTTGGTGATCATCGAACTGCAGCATGCGCTGGTTGAACAGGCCGAGGCGCACATACAAACCGTCACGGCCGGCTTCACGCATCTCCAACCGGCACAGCCGATCGTGTTCGCGCATCAGTTGCTCGCGCATGCGCAGTCGATTTATCGCGATGTCGACCGGCTGGTCGACTGGGATCGGCGCAGCGCGCGTTCGCCGCTCGGCGCGGCGGCGCTGGCGGGGTCCGCGATCTGCTTGCGGGCCGATCTGTCCGCGCTTGAACTCGGCTACGACGGTCCGTGCGAGAACTCCATCGACGCCGTCGCCTCGCGCGACCACGTTGCCGAGTTCACGTTCATCACAAGCATGCTGGCCGTCAACTTGTCGCGGCTCTCCGAAGAAGTGATCCTGTGGACCTCGCGGCAGTTTGGCTGGGTCGAACTCGACGATGCGTATGCAACCGGCAGCTCGATCATGCCGCAGAAGAAAAACTCGGATATCGCCGAGCTGACACGGGGCAAGGCGGGCCGGTTGATCGGTAACCTGAGCGGGTTGCTCGCCACGCTCAAATCGCTGCCGTTGGCTTACAACCGTGATCTCGCAGAAGACAAGATCGCCGCGTTCGACAGTATCGATACACTCGACCTTGTCTTGCCTGCCATGGCCGGTATGATCCGCACCATGCATGTGAACGTCGAGGAAATGCGACGCCAGGCGCCGCTCGGGTTTACGCTCGCCACCGAAGTCGCGGACTGGCTCGCGCTGCGCGGCGTGCCGTTCAGCGAAGCACACGAGATCACCGGCGCACTGGTGAAAGCTTGCGAACAGCAAGGCATTGAACTGGGCGAGGTGTCGGTGGCAACCCTCGCAGCCGTGGATGCGAGACTTGAACCCGGCGTCCTCGATCACATCACGCTGGACGCCGCCGTCGCGGCGCGCAGGGGTTATGGCGGCACGGCGCCGGCACGCGTGGCCGAACAGATCGCGCGCCTGCGCAGCGCTATTGAAGAACAAGTCGCGTGGGCGGCTTACTACAAGGGACCTTCATGCTGAGCGCATCGAACGACCGTGCATCGGCGTCCGGCAACGCCGACAGCTTTACCGATATCTCGCAGTTCGAACACGTGCCGAGGCGTTACTACGGGCGTTATCTCGCCTCTGTCGTTATCCTCGCGATTGTGGCGTATATCGTCGTGGCGTTTGCGCGCGGACAGATCGACTGGGTCGTCGTGGGGCGCTTCCTGACAGCCAAGTCGATCCTTAAAGGCCTTGGCAATACCATCGTCATGACGATCCTCGCGATGGCGCTGGGTATTGTGCTTGGGGTGATCGTCGCAATCATGCGGCTCTCGACCAATCCAGTCTTGCAAGCAGTCGCGCAAGCCTACGTGTGGCTGTTTCGCGGCACGCCGGTGATCCTGCAATTGTTGCTGTGGTTCAACCTCGCGCTGGTGTTTCCGGTCATGGGCATTCCCGGCCTGTTCGAAGTTCGCACGGTCGACATCATGACGCCGTTCCTCGCTGCCCTGCTCGGACTGGGGGTTAGTCAGGGTGCCTACACATCGGAAGTCGTGCGCGCGGGGCTGCTCTCGGTGGACACCGGCCAGTACGAAGCCGCCAAGTCGATTGGCATGCCGAAACTCCAGGCACTGCGGCGCGTGATCCTGCCGCAGGCCATGCGCGTGATCGTGCCGCCTATCGGCAACGAACTAATCGGCATGGTGAAGCTGACCTCGCTCGCCAGCGTGATCCAGTACGCGGAGATGCTGCACAGCGCCGAGAACATTTACTATGCGAACGCTCGCGTGATCGAATTGCTGATGGTCGCGGGCGTCTGGTATCTGGTGGTTGTCACGGTACTTTCCCTGCTGCAGTCCCGAGTCGAATTGCGCTTTGCGCGCGGCGCGGGACGCGCGTCCGCGAAACAGTAGCCCCACCCATACGCGAACCCAGGCAACAATGAACCCACTAGTCAAAGCGGTCGACCTGCGCAAGTCCTATGGCGAATTCCAGGCGCTGCACGGCATCAATCTCGATGTCGCAAAGGGCGAAGTGCTGTGCATTATCGGGCCTTCCGGCTCGGGCAAAAGCACCTTCCTGCGCTGCATCAATCAACTCGAGACCATTAGCGGCGGCGCGCTATGGGTGAATGACGAACTGGTCGGATACCGGCGCGTCGAGAACAAGCTTTATCCGCTGTCCGAAAAGCAGATGGCGCGGCAACGTCTTGCGACCGGCATGGTATTCCAGCGCTTCAATCTTTTTCCGCATATGACGGCGCTGGAAAATGTGATCGAAGGACCAGTCCAGGTGTTGAAGAAGAAAAAATCCGAGGCAGTTGAAGAAGCGCGGGCGTTGCTTACGCGGGTCGGGCTTGGTCACAAGTGCGACGCGTTTCCGGTCGAGTTGTCGGGTGGCCAGCAGCAACGTGTCGCCATTGCACGGGCGCTTGCCATGCATCCTCAACTCATGCTTTTCGACGAACCCACCTCGGCCCTTGACCCCGAGCTGGTGGGCGAAGTGCTGAGCGTGATGCGCGATCTCGCCAAGAGCGGCATGACAATGATCGTGGTCACGCACGAACTCGGCTTCGCGCGCGAAGTGGCGAATCGCGTGGTCTTCATGGACCAAGGCAAGGTAGTCGAAACCGGCACGCCCGAACAGGTGCTGTCGCGACCGCAACAACAGCGTACTCAAGAATTCATTTCGGCCGTGCTTTCCTAGCGTCACCGCGCGCGTGGCAACGGCATTTAAACCGGCTATTACCCCCCGTCAACCTCCTCGTCCAGGCGATTTTTATGATCAATTCCTTGTTCCGGCGAACCCTAGTCAGCCTCGCTTTTGGCGCAGTGTCGTTCTCTGCGTCGTTGGCTCACGCCCAGACGCCCGTGGCGGGCAACGGCACGCTCACGGCCGCCATCGTGCCGAACTATCCGCCGTTCGAATACAAGGACCCGGCAAGCGATGAACTGACCGGCTTCGACGTCGATCTCGGCGTCGCGCTAGCCGCAAAGATGGGGGTGAAACTGAAGTGGGAAGAGACCAACTTTGACCAGATGATGAGCGCGCTGACCACGCATCGCGTGGATGTGATCCTGTCGGGTATGACGGACTTGCCGACGCGCCGCGAGGCAATAAACTTTCTTGACTACATCAAGTCCGGGCCGCAGTTTTACACGCTGAAGGCGCGCGCCGGCGACTTCCCATCGATCGAAACAGTGTGCGGCAAGCATGTGGGCGCGAGCCGCCGCACGTCGTGGCCGGACGACATCAAGACGTGGAGCGACGAGCACTGCGTCAAGGCGGGGAAACCAGCAGTGCTCGTGGTGGGTACAGATGGTTCAGCCGACGCTCGCCTGCAGTTGCGCCAGGGACGCATTGACGCCGCCGTGCAAGGTGGTGAAACGCTGCCCTATCAGAACACCCTTGAGAAAGATGCGTACGCGCCGATCGGCCAGCCGTTCCTGTCACAGTACTCGGCGATTGGCATGGCGAAGAACAGCCCGGCTTTGAACGATGCGCTGAGCCAGGCATTCGGCAAACTGATCGCCGATGGTACCTATGCAAAGATCCTGAAGAAATGGGGCTTGCAGGAACACGCGGTGTCGAAGGTCATCATCAATTCGCAAGAGTAAGAAGGCGACGGGCATACGCTTGATCGACGCGTATACGGAAACGGGCGTTGTCAGAGGGAACCCTTCGACAACGCCCGTTTTACTTGAAGCTTCAAATTACCGCTCGACCTGACGATTCCAGCGCGCGTCCCATTGCGGACGATTTGCGTTGATCACATCCCAGTCCACCACGTTCACCTTCTTCACCAGGTCATCGAGGTTGCCCAGTTGCTGCTGCATCGTGTCGGGCATCTTCGCCTGGCGGTTCGTCGGAATCTGGCGACCGGCGCTCGCTGCCTTGCTTTGTGCCGACGCCGAGATCATGAACTGCGCAAGCTTTTGCGCGAGCGCCGGATCGGGGTTGTTCGCCACCACGCATTCATCGACGAGCAACAGCACCGGACCTTCCTTCGGGTTCACATAGGCAACGGGAATACCCTTCGCCTGCAGGTCACCCACTGCCGTCGGTGTGAGCGGGAACAGGCCGGCTTGACCGGTCTGGACCATCTCCGAGATCTTCGCCGAGTTCGGAATGTACTCGATCACGTTCCGGCCCACGGTGCTTTGCCATTTCGTGAAACCCGGTTCGACGTTCTTCTCGGAGCCGCCCTCAAGCCGGTTGATCATCAGGAAGCCGTGCAGGCCGAACGTGCTGCTCGATGCCGACTGGAACACCACTTTGTCCTTGTATTTCGGATCGGCGAAATCGAGCCATGACGTGGGGGGCGCCCAGCCATTGGCCGTGAAGAGCTTCGTGTTGTAGGCAATGCCGGTCATGCCGAGCTGTACGCCCGCGCCGATATCGTCCTTCATGCGAGCGAACGGATAAAGCTGCTTGAGTTCGGGGCTGTCGTCGAGTTTTTGGCAGACGCCCATGCTGACTGCGCGCGCCATCACGCCATCGTCGAGGAACACTACGTGGATTTGTGGCTTCGCTTTGTTCGCGAGCAGCTTGGCGAGAATGTCAGAGGACGTGCCGGGGACCACTACTACTTTTACGTTGTTGGCCTTCTCGAATTCGGGCAGGACCTCGCTCGTGTACGCTTTTTCCATCGCGCCGCCGTTCATGCCGATGTAGATCGTTTTGGTGTCGGCTTGCGCTGGCGTGGAGAGGGCTGCTGCGCACAAGGCGGCAATGCCAGCACTGGCGACTGTCTGAAACGCTTTCATTTACTGATCTCCATTAGAAGGGGGGCATGCCTGATTTTTGTTCGCACTTTTTTGAGGTTACTCAAGCAAATCTCTTGATTGAAAATGCATCGATCGGCGTGTTCGTCGCTGCGTCCACAACAAGGTCGGAAAGCACCTCTCCAACCCCCGGGGCAAGCAGGAACCCGCCGCCCGAAAATCCAAACGCATGCAGTAGCCGCGGTGTCGTGCGGCTAAAGCCAATCACTGGATTGTCGTCGGGCGTACTGCCTTCCACCCCTGTCCAGGTCCGCAACAGTAACGCATCCTTCAACGCCGGCAAAAGCGCGCACGCCGCGCGCATCACCGTGCGTGTCGTCTCCGTGAGCGGTTGCGCATACTCGCCATCGCCCAACCCACGCCCGCCACCAATCACCACATTGCCACGCGATACCTGACGGGCATAAATGCCGCCGCCATAGACCCCAAGATTGTGATCGATGAAATACGGCAGTGGCTCAGTCACCCACATGTTCGGATAGATCGGCTCCATCGGGATGGTCTCGCCAAAGTATCCGGCCACCGTGTTGCCCCACGCGCCGGCAGCATTGACCAGCCAGTCGCTCTGAACCTCGATCGTCGCGCCTGAGTCGTGCCGCGCCTCAACAACGAACCGCTCTCCCGCACGCACGATGTTCGTCACCGCGGTCTGCTCACGGACATCGGCACCGGCTGCACGCGCCGCGCGCGCGAATGCCGGTGACACGACGCGCGGATTCGCATGACCGTCACGGGGACATAACGAACCGCCCACCGCAGCCGCCCCAAGCCACGGGTAACGGCGCCTGAACGCAGGTCCGCTCATCAACTGCAAATCGAGGCCGAAGGGGTTGGCAAGCTGCGCGTAAGCCTCAAGCGCCGCAAGATCGGCTTCGCTGCGAGCCAACCTCAAATGCCCCGAAACAACGAACTCTCCATCCGTGCCGACAAGTTCCGGCAGCCGGTCCCAAATCGATCGTGCACGTACCGCCAGCGGTAATTGTTCGGCCGGGCGCCCCTGGCGGCGCACGCCGCCATAATTCACGCCGCTAGCCTGCGCGCCGCAATACCGGCGTTCGAAAAGCCCAACCTTAAGACCCCGCTTCGCAAGCATCAAGGCCGTCGATGACCCCACCAAACCGCCGCCCACCACCAGCACGTCAAACCGCAAAGTCTCATTCATCGCGTGCGTGCTCCGGAATGCCGGCAAGGTGGTCCCCTTCTTCCGCCTCGTCTGTCATCGCTATCGATAAAGGCACGGGTTTGATCGGCGCCTGTCCGCGCAAACGTCCAACCTCCGCGATGGGTTTGCCCGTTTCCGCGCTCAGCAATTCCGCCGCTGCCGCGCCACACATGCGCCCCTGGCAACGACCCATGCCCACGCGCGTCAGCGCCTTCAACCGATTGATCTCACTCGCCTCGCCAGCACGAATGCAGCGGCGCAGCGCGCCGGCATCGATCTCCTCGCAGCGACACACCGTCATGTCGTCCGGCCAGTGCGACGCGCAATCGGCGGGCGGCGAAAACGCCTGTTCCAGCCCAATCCGAAATTCGGCGATGTTCGCCAGTTGCCGATCCAGCTTCGTGGCCTGAGCCTGAACGTTGGCGTTACCAGCCGGATTCCCAAGGTCCTCCAGCATCGCCAGCGCCGCGCGACGGCCAGCCAGTTCCGCAGCATCCGCACCGGCGATACCCGCGCCATCGCCGGCGAGATAAACGCCCGGCACCGAAGTGCGACCAGCGGCATCACGCTCCGGCAGCCACGCGCGGTTGATTGGATCGAAACGAAAACGGCAACCCGCCAGATCTGCAAGCTGCGTTTCGGATCGCAGGCCGTAGCCAAATCCAACCGCATCGCAGGGAATGGTCAGCTCTTGATCGCTATCGCGATAGGTCATGGCCTGCACGGCTTTATCGCCGGTCGCACGCACCAGCGTCACGCCACGTTCAATGCGAATCCCACGCGCCGCCAGCCAGCCGACGTAATAGAGGCCCTTTGCAAACGTGGACGGTTGACGCAGCAAACGCGGCGTCGCGGCTAACTGACGAGAGAACGGATTGGTATCGAGCACCGCCTCAACCTGCGCGCCCGCCTTCGCGTATTGATACGCGACGAGGTAAAGCAACGGCCCGGTTCCCGCGAACACCACGCGGCGTCCGATCGCGCAGCCCTGCGATTTCAGCGCGATCTGCGCAGCGCCAAGGGTGTAGACCCCCGGCAGCGTCCAGCCCGAAAACGGCAACACGCGGTCGGTCGCGCCGGTCGCGATCAGCAAGTGCGAATAAGGCACCGTGCGCTGGCGTCCGCCGTGCAAGGTATCAAGCCGCGCAGCGCCGCATCCCCACACCAGCGTGTCAGGTCGATAGTCGATCTTTGGAAGCAGGCAGGCCATGGTTGAGTGCACGGCGTCGGCCTTGCCTGCTTCCATGCCATACAGCGTGCGTTTGCTGCGGGCAAAACCCGCGTCCGCCGGCGGCTGTCGATAGATCTGGCCACCGGCACGCGGCGCTTCGTCGATCACGACCGGCACCAGCCCCGCCGCCACCAGCGTCTCGGCCGCCCTCACGCCAGCCGGTCCCGCGCCGACAATGACAACCCGATGCATGCTGTTTTTATCGATAGCCGCGCTCACGCTCCGATCACTCCCGAAGGCCGCGTCAGGACCCGCATGCCGTCCTTGACGAAGGTCGAACACGCCCTGATCCGTGTGCCCTCTTCCAGTTGTACCCAGCAATCCTGACACGCGCCCATCAGACAGAATCCTGCACGCGGTTCACCGCTAATCTCGGTGTCACGCACGCGCCGGGTGTGCAGCAGGATGGCGCTCAATACGGTATCGCCAGTTAAGGCTGTGATAGCTTCGCCATCGACCGTAATCCCCACTTCCTTGCGATGCGCTTCAGTAAGACGCACAAATTGCGGCGTGGCATCGGCCGCGCTCTGCTGCTGGCCGGCCGATGTTGCGCTGGGGAGATTTGTCATCGCGTAGAGTGAAGTCGTGGGTGCCGAGAGAATCAATGCGAACCGATCAGGATCCGGTTCAGTCCATATACGCGATCGAGCACGATCATCGCCCCGGCCGTCACGAAGATCACGAGGGCAGATACGGACGCCATCATCGGGTCGATCGATTCCGTCGCATACATGTACATGCGCACCGGCAACGTAATGGTCTGCGGCGAGGTCACGAAGATCGACATGGTCAGTTCATCGAAGCTGTTGATGAACGCGAGCAGCCAGCCGCCCGTAATACCGGGCAGGATCATCGGCAGCGTGATGCGGCGAAACGCCGTCCATCGATCCGCTCCCAAAGACTGCGCCGCATGCTCGATGCTGCGATCCATGCCGCTCACCGAGGCCAGCACCAGCCGCATCACGAACGGCGTGATGATGATCATGTGCGCCGCGACGAGCCACGTGAACGAGCCGGTTGCGCCAATCATCGCGAAGAAGCGCAGGAACGCAATGCCGAGCACGAGGCTTGGAATCACCAGAGGCGAGAGGAACAGGCCATTGAGGAATTCACGCCCCGGAAAACGTTCACGGCCGATAGCAAGCGCCGCCGGCAACGCCAGTGCGAGCGACAGCGTAGCCGACGCGAACGCCAGCTTGATACTGTTGAAAAACGCCGAGATGAAATCCGGGTAGTCAAGAATCGCGCGGAACCAGCGTAACGAAAAACCGTGCGTGGGCAGCGTCAGCGTCTGGTCCGGCGTGAACGCAACCAGCACGATGATGACAAGCGGCGCCAGCACGAACAAGATCACGAGCGTGTGAAAACTCAAGGCAACGAGGCCGTTCTTTCGCATTGCAGCGGTCTCCTTTCCTTAACCGAGGCTTCTGGAGTAACGACGCTCCAGAACCCGGTAGTACGTGATCATGATCACGAGGTTCGCGATCAGCAACAGGATCGCGATGGTCGCGCCGAGCGGCCAGTTGAGCGAGCCGAGGAATTCATCGTAGACAGCGGTGGCCGCTACTTTCAGACGACGGCCGCCGAGCAGGCCGGGAATCGCAAACGCGCTCGCCGACAAGCCGAACACCATCAGGCTGCCCGACAAAATGCCTGGCGCGATCTGCGGCAACACAATGCGCCGCAACGTGGTCGACGGTGACGCCATCAGCGAAAGCGCCGCGTTTTCAACCTGCGGATCAAGCTTCTGCAGCGAGGTCCAGACGGGGATCACCATGAACGGCAGCATGACGTGAACGAGCGCAATCACGATCGCGAAGGTGGTGTACTCCAGCTTGTAAGGACCCAGCCCGAAGAGGCCGAAGAACTGATTCACGATACCGCCCGTGTTGAGCAACATGCTCCAGCCGAACGCACGCACCACGACTGACACAAGCAACGGTGCAAGGATCACGAGCAGAAACATCGAGCGCCACGGATCACGCATGCGGTACAACACGTAAGCCTCAGGCGCACCAATCGCAACGCACAGCAAGGTCGTCAGGATCGCGATGCCGAAGGTCCGCGCAAAAATGGTCTGGTAGTAGCTGTCCGTCAGCACTTCAAGATAGTTGCCGAACTGGAACGCGGCGATCGGGCCGCTAGCGGGATCGAAGCGATAGAACGTCAGCACAACGGTCATCGCGAGCGGCGTCAGTACGAGGACTGCGAAGAGGATGAACGCAGGCAAGCTCATCAGCCAGGGCGGCACGAATGCGTGCCACGGCGCGCGGTCTTTACTCAACGCGCCGCTATTTTCCGGTCCAGCCGATTCGATGGTACTAGCCATGGCTCGCTTCCTGGATCACACGCACCGCATCGCGATGCCAGTCGATGCCGACCGTTGCGCCTTCGGCTACCGGTTCGGTACCTTCGTTCTGGCTGCAGACGAGCACTTCGCCAATGGCGGTATCGACGCGATAAAGCCATTGGCTACCCAGGAAAAAGCGGCTGGTGACGGTCGCCGACAAGCGCCCCGTTCCGACCGCGCATAAGTGCAGCTTTTCCGGACGGATGCACAGGGTCACCGTATCGCCTTCGCGCCACACCGTGCCCGCCTCAATGCACGCAATGCCGGTCAGGTCATGTCCGAGATCGACATGCACTTCGTTGTGACGCGCCTCGGTCACCTTACCCGCCAGCATGTTCGCCTTGCCGATGAACTGCGAGACAAAACGATTCTCCGGCCGCTCATAGGCGCGATACGGCGAGTCGACCTGCGTCACGCGCCCCGCTTCCATCACGACCACGCGGTCACTGATAGACAGCGCCTCCGATTGATCGTGCGTGACCATCACCGTGGTGGTCCCGACCTTGCGCTGAATCCCGCGCAATTCAAACTGCATCTCTTCGCGCAGCTTGGCGTCGAGGTTGGACATGGGTTCATCGAGCAGCAGCACCGGCGGCTTGATCACCAAAGCACGCGCAATCGCCACCCGTTGTCGCTGGCCACCCGACAATTCACGCGGATACCGTGCCGCGAGCGCATCGAGCCGCACGAGCGCCAACGTCTCGCGAATCCGCTCCGCGCACTCGGCTTTACCGACACCGCGCATTTCGAGCCCGAAGCCGACGTTCTGTGCGACCGTCATATGCGGAAACAGCGCGTAGCTCTGGAACACCACGCCCAGGCCGCGCTTGTTCGGCCGGACATGCGTGAGGTCCTTGCCGTCGAGCGAAATCCGCCCTCGCGTTACATCGATAAAACCAGCGATCATTTGCAGCGTCGTCGTCTTGCCGCAGCCCGAAGGCCCCAGCAGCGAGACGAATTCGCCTTTTTCAACCGAGAGGCTCACGTCGCTCACGGCGTTCAGGTCGCCGTAGGCTTTTGTCAGTTTGTCCAGCACGAGAAACGACACGGTGGCCTCCAGGGTCTAGCGAAAAACAGTTGAACGGACGCGGGGTAATTACGCAAAGGCAACGCAAAAACAGCACGTAAACAGGCGAAACCGGTGAAAACGCGCCGATGATTCAGAGGCGCCAGATAGGACAAGGACAGATTCGAGCAGGACAGATTGCAGCGCAACAACCGGGGATGACCGCGGAAGCCTTTGGCCCGCCGGGCGCACACCGCGGTTGGCGGGCGCGTCGGGCGAAAGGAGTCGACGTCGGGGTGGGACGCCGGATGTAGACTTCGTTTTAAATCTTCTTCAAGTTCGGATCAAACGTCGAACTTCACGCCTTGCGCAAGCGGCAATTCACGGCTGTAGTTGATCGTGTTGGTCGCGCGGCGCATATAACCCTTCCATGCATCGGAACCCGATTCGCGCCCGCCGCCGGTTTCTTTTTCACCGCCGAACGCGCCGCCAATCTCAGCGCCGCTCGTGCCGATGTTCACGTTCACAATGCCGCAATCGCTGCCCGCCGCCGACATGAATTGTTCGGCTTCGCGAATGTCGTTCGTGAAGATCGCCGACGACAAGCCCTGCGGCACGCCGTTTTGCAGTTGCAACGCTTCAGCGAAGTCGTTGTAGGTCATCACGTAGAGGATCGGCGCGAAGGTCTCGCGTTCGACCACCGCCGTTTGTGCCGGCATGCGTACGAACGCCGGACGCACGTAGTAAGCATCGGCGTGGCCGCCTACATCAACACGCTCGCCACCCTTCACAGTGCCGCCTTGCTCGCGGGCATCGCCCAATGCCTTCTGCATACCATCGAACGCAGCACGGTCGATCAGCGGACCGACAAGCGTATCTGACTCGACGGGGCTCCCCACTTTCACCGATCCAAACGCTTTTTCCAGACGCGGCAGCAATTGGTCGACCACGCTCGTATGCACGATCAGGCGACGCAGCGTCGTGCAACGCTGTCCCGCCGTGCCGACTGCCGAGAAGGTCACGCCGCGCACGACCAGATCGAGGTCGGCGCTAGGCGCAACGATCATTGCGTTGTTGCCGCCCAGTTCGAGGATGCTGCGACCCAGCCGCTTCGCCAGCACTTGCGCCACTTCAATCCCCATGCGCACGCTGCCGGTCGCGCTGACCAGCGGCACCTTCGGCGACTCGGTCAGCACCTGGCCGACATCGCGTGCGCCGAGCAGCAACTGGCTCAGGCCTTCAGGCGCGACGCCCGGATGGGTCTTGTTGAATTCACGCAAAGCCTTTTCGAACAGCGCGTGACAGGCGATAGCCGTGAGCGGCGTCTTTTCCGATGGCTTCCAGACCACGGCGTCACCGCAGACCAACGCCAGCGCCGCGTTCCACGACCACACCGCGACGGGGAAGTTGAACGCCGAAATCACGCCGACCACGCCCAGCGGATGCCACGTTTCCATCATCCGGTGACCCGGACGCTCGGAGGCAATCGTCAAGCCGTAGAGTTGGCGTGACAGGCCGACGGCGAAGTCGCAGATGTCGATCATTTCCTGGACTTCGCCCAAACCTTCGGACGTGACCTTGCCGGCTTCCAGCGTGACGAGGCTCCCAAGCGCGGCTTTGTGTTCGCGCAGCACATTACCGAAAACGCGCACGAGTTCGCCGCGTTGCGGCGCGGGCACGGTGCGCCATTTGAGGAAGGCGGCGTGAGCAGCATCTATCTTGCGGGCGGCGTCGGCGGGGGTATCAACAGCCAATCCAGCGAGCATCGCGCCGTCGAGCGGCGAACGCGCCGTGAGGGCATCGCCCTTCCACTGGCCGAGGTCTACACCGAGTGCGCCAAGAATATCGTTCAGTTTCATCACTTCCTCTCTATGTCGGGTGGTTGCCAAGCACTGCGGCGCGGCCCAAGGCCACGGTTCGTCAGTACCGTCCTGGAACCTGCTCCGGCGCGTAAATACAACCATTCGTCGGAGCAGAGTTTCAGGGCTTAAAAAAACGGCTGCAAATGATTAATCGGCACGACTTTTTGCGTTGGGCGAACCAACTACACTCAGCCGAGCGGTCCATCTGCGTTCAGGTTATGCGATTAGAACGCGTTTCACGGGATCTGGCGAGCCTTGGGGGCCATGCGGGCGGCGGCTTGTGATCTACACCGGCATCTACCGGTTCGCCAGTGCGAGCTTGAGCCGCCGCACACCTTCGAACACTTCAGCCTCGCCCGGCGCGGCGGCGAACGAAAGCCGCATGCTCGATTCATCCGGATTGCGTGCGTAAAACGCCGGTCCAGGCACGTAGATCACGTTCTGTTCGATCGCGCGCTTGAGCAAATCGGCGGAATGACGGCCGCCCTTCAATCGCGCCCAGACAAACATGCCGCCTTCGGGCATCACGTACTCAATTTCATCGGGAACAAACTGGCGCAATGCGCTGGACAACGCCTCGCAACGCTTGCGATAGGCCAGCGCGATCGTTTGTATGTGGTCAGCCAGACGCCCGCGCTCCAAGTAGTGGCGCGCCGTTTCCTGCGCGAGCGGCGAGGTGCAGAGATCGCTTGTCTGTTTTGCGACGAGCATGCGACGTGTGATGGCAGGCGGCGCAATCGACCAGCCGATGCGCAAGCCCGGGGCAACGATCTTCGAGAGGCTGCCGAAATACACGACCCAGTCGCTCGCGCCTGGGATGGCATCGGCGAGTGCAGTGATAGGTTTCACCGGTTCGCCTGAGAAGCGCAGCTCACCATAGGGATCGTCTTCGACCAGCACGAAACGAAACCGCATCGCGAGCCGCGCAAGCGCTTCACGACGCGCCGCCGGCAAGGTTGCGCCGGTCGGGTTCGCGAAGGTCGGCACCGTGTAGAGCAGCTTCGGCCGCGTAGCCGGATCAAGCGCTTCGATCTGCTCGGTAAGCGCATCCACATCGATACCTTGCGCATCGGTGCGCACCGGGATCAGACGTGCGCCCGCGAGCCGCAGCGCCTGGATGGCGGCCGGATACGCCGGCTCTTCGATCAGCACCGCGTCGCCCGGCGCGACCAGGATCTTGATCAACAAGTCGAGACCTTGCTGCGAGCCCGTGGTCACGATCACGTCGTCCACATCGCGCGTCACGCCGCGATCAGTCATTAACCGCAGGATCGCGCGGCGCAGACCGGGCGAGCCGGCTGTGTCGCCATATTGCAGGCACGCAATCGGATCGGACGAATAGGCATCCTCCAGCGCCTGGCCGATACCCGCCCGATCGAAGAGATCCTTCGACGGATACCCGCCCGCAAACGAAATCATCCCGGGCCGGCCAAGATACTTGAAAAGCTCACGGATCGCCGAGCCTTGCGGCGCCTTGAACGGTTCCGTGAAGGCATACAGATCGGCGGCGCGGTTAGCAGAATCAGCGGCGGAATTCACGCGGCCGCCGTCATCTTGAAGATGCCCGTGGCATTGCCGGCATCGAAACCGAGATCAAGCTTGGCTCGCCCCGTGGCCTCGTCCATGACCGCGTCGCGGCTGATGAACTCGTAGAAGGAACCAGGGACGTCGCGCTCGATCCGCGCGCCATCGGCGCCGACGAAAACCCGGCGCACGGGATCGGCGCGAAACGCTGTCTGGCGCACCCGGCCCGACTTCGAAATTTCAACGCTGTCCTTGATTGGACGGCCGAGTTCGCGCTGGGCATCGGCGACGGCGAAGACGTCATCCACACGGTCAGTCGCATGATTAAACGCGTTGCCTTCGGTTGCAATCCACGCCATTTCCGCCGACTCGGCGCGCAGCACTTCATAGTCCGTCAGACGCGGAACCGTATGCTGGCGCTCAAAACAGCGCACGAGCACAGGCAGCAGGTCGAGAGCCGTAGCCAGCGGCAGTGAATGGTCGCGCTCCAGCTCGGCCAGCGACGCAACCGCTTGCGGCGTGAGCGGATCGACGCTCTTGCCGATCACGTTCGTTACGGCTTGCTGGAACTCGGAACTGAAGCGCTCGGGATGCAGTTCGCTGACGAAATACTGCGCGATTTCATCAGGAGCATCGACGTGCATATACGAGCGCCCCGTCATCTTGATGCGATCGAGCGGGTACGTACCGTTCAGCACAAAACCGAGCGGCTTAAGGATGCGCGTGAACGCGGCTTCGCCCGGCGGCAAGGCGCCGGATTCAGCCCAGCGCACGGTGCGCAGCGCGCCGTGGTCGAACTGAACGCGGGTTTGCGTGTGCGCAAGGTCGTCGGTATAGGCGCGGCCGGTTGGCACGCGTTCGAGCAGGCCGGCGAACAGCGCCATGTTCATCGCTTGGGCCAGCTCGGCACGGTTGACCGTGCCCGGCGTGGTAATGGCCAACACGGGCGGCAAGTTCATCAATCGCACTAACCCGGTTACATCAGATTCCGGCAGGGCAACAGCAAGCAATGCGGCGAGATTCGAGTTCATTTATCCAGTTCCGGCTGATCTAGCGTGGTGCGAGCCCAGGGCCCGGTTCGGCGATTCACTGGAAGGCAATTCTGGAGGGCGGAAAAAAGCCACGCAATTGATATAAACTCATGACTTCATTCTAAAAAAGAACCAAGTCGTTCAATCAGTTGTCAAGCGCCCCCGACGCGCTACTCGCAAACGGTACCGGTAAAACATGAGAAAAGGGATTCCCAATCTGGTCGCCTTGCAGATCTTCGAGGCCGCCGCGCGCCACGAGAGCTTCACCCGAGCCGCCAATGAGCTCTCGCTCACGCAAAGCGCGGTTTGCCGCCAGGTTGCGGGGCTGGAAAACCGCCTGGGCGTCGCGTTGTTCCTGCGCGTCAAGAAGCGGATTGTGCTGACCACGCATGGCCGTGATTACGCGGCGCTCGTGCGCAAGAATCTCGACCGGATTGAGCGCGATACGCTCGAACTGATGGCGCAACGCGGTGTGGGGCGGATTCTGGAGATAGCGGTCGTTCCTACGCTCGCCAGCCAGTGGCTGATTCCGCGCCTCCCGCAATTTCGCGCGCTGCGGCCGGACATCACCGTGAATCTGTCGATACGCACCGAGCCTTTCCTGTTCAGCGATTCGCCCTTCGACGCGGCGCTTTATTTCGGCGATTCGGTATGGCCCGGCACACAGGGCAAGCAGCTGTTCCGCGAGGGCAATGTCGTGCCGGTGTGCAGTCCTTCCCTGCTCGCCGGGAGTACGCCCGGTGAGCAGATTTCGCTCGAACAGCTTGCTGATTTGCCGCTGCTGCATTTATCGACACGGCCCGACGCCTGGCGCACCTGGTTTCGTCTAAACGGGCTCGAGCACGATGTGCGAGCGGTACGCGGCGCGCGCTATGAATTGTTCACGATGCTCACCAGCGCGGCTCAGGCGGGCTTGGGCGTCGCATTGCTGCCGGAGATCTTGCTCGCGGACGAGTTGTCGACCGGCCGGCTGGTCGTGCCGCTGAATAGACCGATGTCCGGCAAGTCCGGTTATTACCTCGTCGCACCCGATGAAATTGCCCAGGACGAACCGTTCGTCGCGCTCTCGGACTGGTTGAGTTCGATCGTGCCGCAAACGAAAACGGAGGCGTAGATCAAAGGGCTGGGGGGTTGGATGCATTACCCGCCTTCACGAAATCGATAAACACGCGCAACGGTGCGGGCAAGTGGCGATGCCCCGGATAGTAGAGAAATGGCCCGGAAAAGCTCGGCCACCACGATTGAAGAATCGGCTCCAACGCGCCGCTATCGAGGTACGGACGCAGCATTCCCTCGAACAGGTGAATCACGCCCACGCCTGCCACGGCCATACTGATTGCAAGATCCATTGCCGCGCCGGGCCTGACCAGCAGCGGCCCTGCAGGGTCCAGCCGCACCAACTCCCCGTCCCGCTCGAAATCCCAGGTTGGCTTCGCGCCGCCGGCAAACTGGCCGCGCAAGCACGCGTGAGAAAGCAACTCTCGGGGGTGCTCGGGTCTGCCGTGCGTATCGAGATATGCCGGTGCGGCGGCGGTCGCGAAGCGCTGCACGCGTGGCCCGATCGGAATGGCGATCATGTCCTGCTCGAGCCGCTCGTCATAACGAATGCCCGCGTCGCAGCCGATCGACAGCACATCGACGAAACCATCCTCGACCACGACTTCAACGCGAATGTCAGGATAAGCCTTCAGGAACGGCGCGATGACAGCTGGCAACACGATCCGCGCGGCGCTCGACGGCACGTTGAGCTTCAGCGTGCCGCTTGGCGTGTCCCTGAACCCGTTCAAGACATCCAGCGCGGCTTCCATCTCGCTGAACAACGGCGCCAGCTTTTCGATGAGGCGCAGCCCCGGTTCGGTCGGGGCCACGCTGCGAGTGGTCCGATTAAGCAAGCGCAGGCCCAGTTTCGCCTCGAGGCGGCGCACAGCAATGCTCAGACTCGAGGCAGAGACGCCACTAATCCGGGCTGCGTCGCGAAAACCGCCGGCGCGAGCAACTGACACGAATGCGGCAAGATCATTTAATTCCATGGTCACTGTTCACATTTTTGAACAACCCGTGCAATTTAGACCGGATTATCTAACAACACAATCACCTCCATACTGGCGTCACATTCATCAAGGAGAGCGTCATGTCGAATTTCATCCCAGTAAGCACCTTTGCGCTTGCCGGTCGTCCGGTGCAGCGCCTGGGCTACGGCGCCATGCAGCTGGCAGGACCCGGCGTGTTCGGGGCGCCAAAGGATCACGACGCAGCGATTGCCGTATTGCGCGAAGCGGTGGCGTCGGGCGTCAATCACATCGATACGAGCGACTTTTACGGACCGCACATCACCAACCAGATCATTCGCGAAGCGCTTCATCCGTATCAGGATGATCTCGTGATCGTCACCAAGCTTGGCGCCGTGCGCGGTGACGACGGTGCCTGGCTACCGGCGATGGAACCGGAAGACCTCAGGCGCGGCGTCCACGACAACCTGCGCAATCTCGGCCTGGAAGCGCTTGAAGTGGTCAATATGCGGATCATGGGGAACATTCACTCACCCGCGGAAGGATCGATCGAAAAGCAGGTCACAGCGCTTGCCGAACTGCAACGCGAGGGGCTTGTCCGTCACATCGGACTGAGCAACGTGACCTCGGCCCAGATCGCCGAGGCGCAGGGCATTACGAAGATTGTCTGCGTTCAGAACCACTACAACCTGGTCCAGCGGGAAGACGACACACTGGTCGACGAACTGGCGAGCCAGGGCATTGCGTATGTACCGTTCTTCCCGCTTGGCGGGTTCACGCCGATTCAATCGTCCGTGCTGTCTACGGTCGCTCAAAAGATCGGCGCGACACCGATGCAGGTAGCGCTCGCGTGGCTCCTGCATCGCTCGCCCAACATTCTGCTGATTCCGGGCACGTCGTCGCTCGCGCATCTGCGGGAAAACATGCAGGTGGCACAGTTGAGTTTATCGGACGCGGTGCTCGCTGAACTGGACGCGATCGGCCAAGCCAATGGGGCACACTGACCGCGTGGAACGCTAAGTCTGGCGGATGCGGCTGACCTGAGCGAAGCTCAGCGCGATTGCGCCTCTTGACGGGGTTCCGCTGCGCTGCGCAAACGCGTTTCCGCGTGGCGGCATCGAACGGACGAACGGCCCGTTGCTGTCAGAGCGACGGGCCGTCAAGCATTGCTGGCCGACGCTCCCAGCTATCAGGCTGGGGTCCACTTCTGTAGAAACCATCGGGCTGGATGAAGAGCATTGCTCGGCCAGCACGCGTCCGTCAGGGTCGACGATCATGCCGCTTTGCTTGTTGCCCTTCTCCGACCCATTGCTAAAGACAACGAACATTCCGTTGTCGGACGCTCGCGCGATCAACGACCGCCGCAACCAGGCCGCCGCACTGGCGCTTTCTGCGGCGACTGCGCCATGGGCAACGTGCGGACCAGATCGCTGCCCTGGAGAAAGCCGCTGTAACGCAGCATCCCCATTGCTGTCCGAACCATATGTCCGATGCGGCGCAACAAGTAAGGTCGCGCCCATCAACGCCGTCATGCGAACGTTCTCGATCAGATAATTATCTGCGCCAACCAGAATGCCTATGCGTACGCCCCAAGTCGTATCGATGACGGTGTACTGCTCGCCACATTCGATTGCGGGGTGTTCGACCATGTGCAGTTTTCGATGACAACAACGCCCGCCTCCCGGCATACAAATCACATAGCTGTTGAACAACCTCCCATCCGGCGCACGCTCGATAAATCCTACGCCCGCTGCCACGCCAGTACGCTCGACTGCGTTGGCGACTGCATCAATCGAGCGACCATCCAGCGGCTCGGCGAGCGTCACGAGCTCGCGGCGACGAAGAGCCAGGGTATCGCCGTATCCGACCAGGCTCGCCTCAGGGAAAACAATCAGTGAGATTTCCTGAAGCGCGGCATCGGCGAGCCACGCTGACACGTTCGCGACGTTCTGCGATGCATTCCCGCGTTGGGAGATCAGTGGGACCGTCGCCACCTTGAATGGGGGAGACGAGGATATAGACATGTCGTTTGCCGCCTGACTGAAGGGTCCGAAGAGAGTCCATTGGACCGCCGGGCATTCAATAAGTAAAATGAATCATTCGACACATTCAATTACTTCATGGAATGGAACTCAAACTTCTACGCGCCTTCCTGACCGTGACGGAACTCCACCATTTCGGCCGCGCTGCCGAGGCGCTGAATGTCACTCAACCGGCCCTCAGCAAGCAGGTAGCGGCTTTGGAAGACACATTGGGTGCGCGGCTATTTGAACGCGGCAGGCATGGCGCCGAGCTGACATCATTTGGCGCCGAGTTCCTTGCGGGCGCGCAAACGCTGGTACGCGATGCGGACGAACTGATCGCACGGGCGCGCGAAGCCAGCAGTGGAAAGCGTGGATATTTGCGCGTCGGTCTTGGGCTCACGACCTTGACCCTGGCGCCGCAACTGATCGCGGAATTTAGAAGGCTGAATCCGAACGTCAGCGTGTCGCTCAATGATCTTTCTTCAGCCGAGCAAACCCGCCGGCTTCTCGCAGGAAAGCTCGACGTCGGCTTCCTCCGCATGCCGGCCGACAGCGGGTTGTCGTGTTTGCCGTTGCTCACTGAGACATTGGCGCTGGCCGTGCCTCAGCACGCAAAATGGAAGCGTCTGCCGTCTGACCTGAATGATCTCAACGAACTTGGCTTGATCGCGCTCGCCCGCAACCGCGGCCCCGGACTGGCAGCACAGATAGATCGTTGGTGCAGTGAGCACGATTTCGTGCCTCGGGTGATTCAGCAGACCGACGATATTCAGTCTGTTCTTGCGGCTGTCGCTGCGGGCGTAGGCGCTGCATTTTTGCCGTCCCGGGCGAAGTATCTTTTGCGGGATGCGAGGGTGCTTCCGTTACGCGATGCGGCCGCCCGTTGGCAAGTCGGGCTGGCGTGGCAAGCGACTCGTGATAACGCGGTCGTGGCGCGTTTCATCGAATTCGTACGCGCAGCGAAGATACCCGCTTCGTAAAGCATCGGTTGACTAAGGTGAATGTCGGAGCGTTAACTGCCTCTCAATGCGACGTGTGAACTGCGTTACATTCCGACGGAGCGTGCCTTAATCCCTGGCTCCGGGCCGCCACACGGCAGCGCAAGCGACCGCGGTATTGCCGGGAAACGAGATTCGTTGGAATAGCTCGGAATTAGCTGAACTGCCGGGACAGGCGGAAAGCCGAGGACCACAGCATGCTGCAGTTGGCTCCAGGCAACTTGCAGATGAGGCTTTGTTCGCAGAGAGGCGCTTGACGACCCTGAGCAGCGGACATCGGCCCCGCTATTCGCTGCACCTCGTAGCCGGTGGTGCGTGCATATCGTTCGTGCGACGTGACAGGGCGCGCTTGCCGTCTTGCTCATTCCTTGCTCTCAGGAAACATACATCCGCCATTGCGGACCAGCGCCTTCACCTCTTCGCTCACTTGCATCGGGTTTTGACGCAATCGCGCAGCGAACTCTTTGCTGCGCCGCACGTACGACTTCGAATCGTACTTCGCGCTCCAAAGAACTATGTTAAGCACGACGGGGATGAGGTCCAGGCCCTTCTCGGTCAGCGTGTAGAAGTCACGGCGCCCGTCGTCGGGGCTGGGCGCCCTCGAGAGGATTCCTTGCTCCTCAAGGAAAGCAAGGCGGGAAGCAAGGACATTGGTCGCGATTCCCTCTTCCGATTTCAGGAACTCGCCATACGTCTTCTTGCCCACAAAAACGATGTCGCGAATGATCAAGAGCGACCAGCGGTCGCCGAAGATCTCCACGCCGTAGTTCACTGCGCAATGGGACCGAACGTCGTCTTTAGATGTCGTCTTCATGGCTAGATCTTAACATTGCTTGCATATCGCAAGTAAATTTCGTTTTTACTTGTTTTTTGCAAGTAATGTGAATAGGATGGTTGCTAGTGATTACGAGCACCACCCAACTCACCAGGACTGCACATGAGCACTATCAGCATCATCGGCACAGGCGGCATGGCCGCAGCGATCGGCGGCCTTGCCGCCAAGGCCGGACACACCGTCGAGGTGGTCAGCCGCGACGCCGCCCGAGCACGGGCGCTGGCCGAGCAGGTCGGAGCCGGCGCGACGACAGGAACGTTCGGCGCCGCCCCGGCTGGGGACATGGTCATCCTGGCGGTTCCCTACTCCGCCATTCTTGACGTGGTGAAGCAGTACGGCGAAGAGCTGGCAGGCAAGGTTCTTGTCGACATCACCAACCCCGTCGCGTCCGACCACACGAGCTTTGTGACCCCCGGCGACAGTTTCGGCGCGCAGGAGATCGCCAAGGCCGCCCCTGCCAATGCGGATGTCGTCAAGGCGTTCAACACCAAGTTCTCCCACGTCCTGGCTGCTGGTCCCACTGAGGGCCACCCATTGGACGTGTTCATCGCCGGGGACGACACGCAGGCGAAGGCACGCGTCTCGGCGTTCATCGAGAGTCTCGGACTGCGCCCGATGGATACCGGGCCTCTGCCGATGGCGCGGACGCTGGAGCACGCCTGCCTGCTGTCGCTGGGTCTCCTCACCCAATCCGTCAAGCACACCAACTTCTCAATCGGCGTCAGCCTTCCCAGCTGAGTGCACCGCCCCCCCCTTCTCGCATCACATCACTCATAAGGAAAACTAACATGCACGTTTTCGTCACTGGCGGGACCGGCCATATCGGTTCGTACATCATCCCTGAGCTCATCGCCGCCGGCCACGAGGTCACCGGCTTGGCAAGGTCGGACGAGTCCGCGGCGGCGGTGTCCGCGCTCGGCGCCAAGGTGCGTCGCGGGGATATTTCCGACCTCGATGGGCTCAAGGCGGCGGCGGTGGAGTCCGACGGCGTCATCCATGTCGCGCACAGGCAGGACCTGCTTCCCTCCGGCGGGCTTGACGCCGTGGCCGCTGCGGAGCTCCAGATCATGCTCGCGTACGGCGAGGCACTGGCGGGAACCGGAAAGCCGCTGGTCGTGTCGGGGAGCATTGGCTCGCCCGGATGGGAAAACCTGGGCCGGCCAGCCACCGAAGAGGACCCGGCCCTTCCCGGCGGCGATGCGTACAAGGGGACCTTGCGGGTTCGCAACGTCGTGGAACTCACCGTGGTCGGCCTCGCGCAGCGGGGCGTGCGGTCTTCGGTCGTGCGGATCCCTCCCATCGCGCACAGTACGACCGATGCCGGCTTCCTCCCGCTGCTGATCGGGCTCGCGAAGGAGAAGGGTGCCATCGGCTACCCCGGAGACGGCGCGAACCTGTGGCCGGCCGTGCATAGCCGCGACCTCGCCTCCTTGTTCCGCCTGGCGCTGGAGAAGGGTCCGGCCGGCAAAAGTTGGCACGGGATTGAGGGCGAGGGCATCCGGTTCCGCGAGATCGCCGAGGCCATTGGCAGCCGTCTGGGCCTACCCGCCGTGAGCATTCCCTTGGACGTACTGATGCTGCCGGGATACTTCGGATTCCTCGCAAATTTGGTCACGCTGGATCTCCCGGCGTCCAACCTCATCACCTGCCAGACCCTCGGCTGGGAGCCTGCTCAGCCCGGGCTGCTCAAGGACCTCGACAACGGCCATTACTTCCCTGCCCGCTGAGTTGAGGCGGGAGCCCGGCCGAACGAGCGCGCCGGACAGCAATGTCGCGATCCCGTGCTGCATTTGGGCAAAGACTCGGTCGACTCGGGACGGCATGAGGGATGCCGCACGCGGCTCGGCACACACGTAATATCAACCAGGGGTTGCCCCGTTTAAAGACTACGAGCAATACTCCAACTCGCAAGGAAACTACACATGAGCACTATCAGCATCATCGGCACAGGAGGCATGGCTGCGGCGATCGGCGCCCGTACCGCCAAGGCTGGATACACCGTCGAGGTGGTCAGCCGCGACCCCGCCAAGGCACGGGCGCTGGCCAAACAGTTCGCAGCCGAAGCGACCACAGGGACGTACGGCGCCGCGCTG
>Ga0302220_10000644_pt1 | contig 28955 bp, 22 predicted proteins | sample II_Palsa_E1_3_FD_194572 | JGI IMG/M metagenome (GOLD analysis project Ga0302220, IMG submission 194572) | Peat permafrost microbial communities from Stordalen Mire near Abisko, Sweden - II_Palsa_E1_3 | ecosystem: Environmental > Terrestrial > Soil > Palsa > Peat permafrost | place: Sweden...
CTGGCACTCTACGGCGGCGGCTTTCTGCCCGACGCCGACAAGAAACTGTTGGCACAGGTGCGCGCCACGCCCTCCGAACAGCTGGGTCAACGCGTGTTTCCGTTTCGCGATGCGCGCTATCCGGAACTGCTGTTTCGCTACCGCGCACGCAACTGGCCTCATAGCCTGGATGCCGGCGAGCAGGTGCGATGGGATGCTTTCCGTCGAACGCGACTGACCAAGCACACTTCACTGACTGCACTCACGCTGGACGACTACTTTGCGCGACTCGCCGAATTGCGGGCCGATCCGCAGGCACAAGGCAAAATTCCCCTGCTCGACCAGTTGCAGGCCTGGGGTGAGGAGCTCGCCGCCAGCATCTGAACAAACCCGGCCCGGCCACCCCTCGATTCGATCGCCATCCCCTGCAACCATGTTCGACGTTAAACGCTTACCGATCCCTCACTCAGCCCACCTTCTGATCATCACGCATGCCAAAAACCTACTTCACACCTGCCACGTTTCGCTTTCTGACCGCGCTCGATCGCCACAACAGCCGCGAATGGTTTCATGCGCACAAAGATGACTACGAGCGCCACGTGCGCGAGCCGTTTCTGCAGCTGATCACCGATCTGCAGGCACCACTGGCGAAGATCAGCGCGCACTACCGTGCCGATCCACGCAAGAACGGCGGCTCACTGTTCCGCATCTTTCGCGACACGCGCTTTTCCAACAACAAGCTACCGTACAAGCCGTGGCAGGGTTCGCGGTTTTTCCACGAGCGCCGGCACGAGATCCCGGCACCGTCGTTCTACCTGCACATCCAGCCGGGTGACTGCTTTGCCGGCGGCGGCATGTGGCACCCCGAGTCCGATGCACTGAAGCACATCCGCGAATTCATCGTCGACAACCCGGCAACGTGGAAGCGCGCGACGCAAGGCAAGGCGTTTCGCGAGCACCTGCAGATGGGTGGCGAGTCGCTCAGCCGACCGCCCCGCGGCTACGAGGCAACGCATGAGCTGATCGATGATCTCAAGCGCAAGGATTTCGTCGCCTCGGCTTACTTCACCGAAGAACTCGCGTGCTCCGACGAGCTGTTGCCGTGGACGGTGTCGACCTTCAAGAAGGTGTCGCCGCTGATCGATTACCTGTGCGCGGCACAAGAACTCGAGTTCTGAACACCCGGACGGTTCATTGCTCGATGATTCAACGCTCGTAAAAGGCGCGGCGCGAACCCAGTAGATACAGCGCCACGACGACGCCCACGACGGCGGTGATCGCCACATAATGCGCCGGCGCCAGTGGGCCGAGCTTGCCGGCGAACCAGCCAATCAGCGGCGGTGTGATTGCACCAAAGATTGCGTAGGCGATGTTGTAGGAGAACGAAATGCCGGTGAAGCGTATCGCCGGTGGAAACGCCGCCACCATCACCGAAGGCACCACGCCTACCACGCCCACGCTAAACCCGGCGATGGCGTACAACGGCAGAAAATGCGCACCGCCCGCAGCCAGATCCAGATACAGCGCATACGTCGTCACCAACAGAGCAAGCGAGCCCAGCAATAACGACCAGCCACGGCCGATGCGATCAACCAGCAATCCACTGCCTAGGCAACCGAAACAAAGGAACAAAGCGGCGACGCTGCTGCCTTCAAACGCCAGCGCCGGTGCCAGATGAAACCGGGTCTGTGCCAACGTCGGCGTCATCAAGATCACCACCACGATGCCCGCGGTCAACATCCAGGTCACCAGCACCGACAGCCATACACCGACCAGATGTCCGCGCAGCACGGCTTTCAGCGGCAGCTCCTGTGTCAGCTGCTTGCGTTCGCGCAGTGCGGCAAACACCGGCGTTTCGCTGAGCCAGCGGCGCAACCACACCGCGACGAAACCGAAGATGCCGCCCAGCACGAACGGAATACGCCAGGCGAAGGCCAGAACCTGATCCGCTGAATAATGCTTGCTGATCCCCGCGGCCAGCAGCGAGCCGATCAGGATGCCGGCGGTCAACCCACAGGTCAGTGCCGCGCAGGCAAAACCGATCCGGCCCACCGGTGCATGCTCGGCGACGAACACCCAGGCGCCAGGAACTTCTCCGCCGATCGCAATGCCCTGCACGATGCGCAGCAGCAGCAAAAGTAGCGGTGCGATCAGACCCAGCTGTGCGTATGTCGGCAACAAGCCAATGGCCAGCGTGGGCACTGCCATCAAGAACACGCTGAGTGTGAACATCTTTTTGCGCCCCAGCTTGTCGCCGAAATGCGCCATCACAATGCCGCCGAGCGGTCGCGCCAGATAGCCGGCGGCAAAGATGCCATACACCTGCAACTGCGCCAGCCAGGGCGCGACGTTGGCCGGAAAGAACAGCTGCCCCAGCACCTTGGCGAAAAAAACGAACACGACAAAGTCATAGAACTCGAGCGCGCCGCCTAGCGCCGACAGTGTCAGCGTTCGTGCATCGCTGCGGTTGAGAGGGCGGACGATCGATGACGATGATGGCGTGTCGTGGGGCATCAATGGCTCGCTGGGCGTTGAAAGAGGTCTTGGCTGGCGACCATACACCAATCCAACGACCAGGAAAGCCATTTCATGCGCGAGTTGGCGAAACGCATATGGCCGTCCAAAACACAATAGATGCCATGACAGCAAAATGCTATAAACCGCCATTGTACTGATCAACGAACCAACGCCATGCGCCATGCCTCGAAGAGTTTCGCCCGTCGTACCAGCTTGTTTGCAGGCATGCTGCTTGCTCTCGCATTGCCGCTGCACGCCGAGAATTTCACGCTCGCCAACGGCGACATCATTGGCGAATGGAATACAAGACTCGTCGCAGGCGCTGCCATGCGCACCAGCAATGCGTCGCCGCATCTCGTCGGCAAAGGTTTCGAATCCAATGGCAAACCCAAAGGCGGCGACGGTGCGGACACCGCCGACGATGGCAACCTCAACTACGGCAAGGGAGACGTCTACTCCAACCTGTACAAAATTGTCAGCGGCGTCGATCTGAAATACGGCAACCTGGGTATCGATGTGAGCGCACGCGCGTGGTACGACGCCGCGCTGGAAAACCGCGACGTACCACAGGGCAATACGCCGAACGGCTATACGCCCAATCGCCCACTCAGCGATCGCGGCTTCGATCGCGACAACCAATTTTCCGGTTTCATGTTTCTCAACGCCTACCTCTACGACCACTTTACGCTGGGCGACAACACGGGCTTGGACGTGAGGTTAGGCAAGCAAAACATCCACTGGGGCGAGGATCTGTTCGTGCAGAACATCAACCAGATCAACCCCACCGACTACACCACCCTGCACCGCCCCGGCACCGATCCATCCACCGAAGCGCAGCTACCGGTCGAGATGCTGTGGGGCAAGCTGACCTTTGATGGCCCGTTAAGTGTTGAAGGTTTCTACCAGTGGAAGTGGCGGCCGAACGAGTACGATCCCTGTGGGACGTTTTTCTCGGGGAGTGACCTGGGTATCGACCGCGGCTGCGCGGGTATTGAGAGCAACGCCTACTACCCGCTCAACGCCTACTCGAAGGGCGCCGGGCAGTGGCTCAGCGACGGTTACCAAAATTCGGTCGGCGGCATCCTGCCGCGCGGCAACGATCTGCATGGCAGCAACACAGGACAGTTCGGCCTTTCGCTGCATTACAAGGCCGAGAGCATCGGCACTGATTTCGGCGCGTATTACATGCGTATCAATTCGCGCGCGCCGTATCTGAATGCCACCACGATCAATCCGGCGATCGAGAACAACAGTCTGATCCCGACGCTGGAAGCGGCCGGCGTACCGGCAGCGGATGCAGCATTATCGAAGCGGCTATCCGGTATTACCGAATACTGGGCCTTTCCGAATGGCATCCATATCGCCGGCTTGTCCGCCTCCAAGCATATCGGCGACTGGAAGGTCGCTGCCGAAGTGTCGTACACCGCGGACCAACCGGTGCAGATCAATACGGCCGACATGTTCGCCGCCTTGACCCGCAATGGCGGCCCGATTGGCAGCCGCATGGCAGTACTGCTGCCCGGCGACACGTTGCAGGGCTACGACCGCTTCGACAAGACCCAGGCGCAAATCAATGCCACGCGATTGTTCAATGACGTATGGGGTGCGGATACCGCAACGCTCGCGGGCGAGGCCGTGTGGAGTCATGCGAATCTGCCGCCGCTCTCCGAAGCGCGCTATGGCCGCGGCTTCGCCTGGGGTTTCTCACCGCAATACAGCGACGGCAGCTGCTCGCCCGTACAAAATCCACAAGGTTGCGTGAGCCAGGGGTACTACACGCGCCAAGCGTGGGGCTATCGCCTGAAAGGCCAGCTCAACTATTCGCTGCCAGGTAGCTGGACGCTGTCACCCGCACTGTCGTGGGGCCAGGACGTGCATGGCTTCTCGGTCGACAACCAGCTGGTGCAGGGACGCAAGCCCTATACCATCAGCTTGGCGGCGCAATACGCCAAACGCTACTTCGCCACCCTGAGCTACACCAACTGGGTCGACAACGCACCGTACGACGTGCTGAAGGATCATGACTTCCTGAGCTTCGCCATCGGCGCGAATTTCTAGTTGATCCGAGTCACGACAATTCGCCTCCGTCCGCTTCGTAAAGCTCGATCGGCAGATCGTCCGGATCGGCGAAGAAGGTAAAGCGCCGGCCGGTATATTCGTCAACGCGCACCGGCTCACAGGTCACGCCGCGATCGAGCAGAACGGCGATTGATGCATCGATATCGTCCACCGCAAACGCCAGATGGCGCAGACCTTGCGCCTCCGGCCGCGATGGCCGCGGTGGCGGCTCGGGAAAAGAGAACAGCTCCAGCTGCACGCCAGGGCTGACCTCAAGATCGCACTTCCACGACTGCCGCGTCTCGCGATAAACCTCACGCACAATTGGCAGGCCCAGCGTCTCGCTGTAGAAAGCGCGCGAACGCGGATAATCCGAGCAGATCAGTGCGACATGGTGGATCGATTTCAGCAATGCTGAGGTTATTGGCGCTGGTGTTATTGGCAATGAAGTCATCTCTGCTCAGGCCTCGTGAAAGGGAAAGGCCAGCACATCGGCGATCGCATCCGTGTCGGCCAGGCACATCAGCAGGCGTTCGATGCCCATGGCAACGCCGGCAGCGTCAGGCATCGCATCGAGTATGGCCAGCAGGCGATGATCAATCGGCATATCGTGCAAACCACGTTCGCGGCGAACCACCTGATCCCGCTCGAAACGCATGCGCTGCTCATCGGCATCGTTGAGCTCGTGATATCCGTTAGCCACTTCGTGATGGCCGAGATAAAGCTCGAAGCGTTCGGCCAGGGGTGGATCACCTGCACGGATTTTCGCCAGCGCGCACTGCGTGGCCGGGTAATCGTGGATCACCGTGATGCAATCGCGCGGGAATGCCGGCTGCAGCCGGTGGGTGATCAGCAGGTCGAGCCAGTCGTCGCGCGTGAGCCCCGACGGATCGATCCCATAGTCGACCAGCGGCTCGCGCAACTCCTCGATCGGTGCATGCAGCGGATCGATCCCCAGCTCATCGAGAAACAACTGTCGGTAGCTGACGATATGCACCTCGGCACGCCGGCCGACCAATGCCAGGGCGGCCTCCACCAGCGTGATCGTCTCCTCCATCAGGCGCCGGTGATCCCAGCCGACCCGATACCACTCCAGCATGCTGAACTCGGGATTGTGCTGACCGCCGGCCTCGCCGTTGCGAAACACCCGACCCAGCTCGTAGCAATCACCCACACCGGCGGCAAGCAGACGCTTGAGCGGATATTCCGGCGATGTGCGCAGCCAGCGCACCGGCGCACCCGCATCAACATGGCCCATGAAGGTCGTACTGAAACTTTCGATATTCGGTTCGCTGTTGCCTGCTGCGGACAGGATCGGCGTTTCCACTTCCAGCACATTACGCACGGCGAAAAAGTTGCGGATCAGGTTGTAGACTTTCGCGCGCAGCTGCAGCGCACTAATCAGCGACAGCTTCTTGGCACTCACGCGGCACGCTCGTGCTTGGCCAATAGCGCCAGCAATTTCGCTTCGTCCCAGATCGCCACGCCGAGCGCTTGCGCCTTGTCCAGTTTTGAGCCGGCCGCTTCGCCCGCGACCACAAAATCGGTTTTCTTCGACACGGAGCCGGATACCTTCGCGCCCAGTGCTTCCAGCCGCTCTTTCGCTTCCTCACGACTCAGCGTAGGCAAGGTGCCGGTCAGTACGACGGTTTGACCTTCCAGCGCAGCATCCTCGGCATGGGCACTTTGAGGAATTGCCTGCAGCAGCACCTGCATCGCCAGTTCGACCTCATGGAGCCGGGCACGCTTTTCATTGTCATCGAGGAAAGTCTGCAAGTTGGTCGCTACAGCCGAGGGCAATCCGGCGACGATCCAGTGTGCGGAGCCAGCCTTCTGCAAGGCTGCCAGTGTCGCGTAATGCCGGCTCAGCAATTCACCGCTCTTGGTTTTGGCGCCGAGCTTGGGAATGCCCGCCGTATCCAGCAACACGGCGAGGCCAAGTCGATCGCGCAGCTTTGGCGAAGGCGACGACTCGTCGCTGAAGGCGATGCCAGACGCCAGCAAGGCATCGACCACTGCCTCGTTGCCTGGTTGCGCGAAAAAGCCGGCAATCGACGTGGCGACTTCTTCCCCGATATCCGGCAACACGCGCAAAATAGGTGCCGGCATCACGCGCACGATACCCAGACGGCCAAACCACGCGGCAAGCGTCTTGGCCGTACTCTCGCCGATATGCATGATGCCAAGGCCAAACAGAAAGCGCGACAGCGTCGACTGCTTGCTGGCCTGAATCGCATCGACAAGATTTTCTGCCCACTTGGTGGCCACCTTCCCGGCTTTAACGGTTTCCGGTGTGGTGCCATCACGCTCGTCGATGGCCTGCTTCATCGTCACAAGCCGCTCGACGGTGAGGTCATAAAGATCGGCCGGCGTCTTGACGATATCGAGTTCCACCAAGGCATCGACAAAGCGCTCGCCGAGGCCTTCGATATCCATGGCCCTGCGCGAGGCGAAATGGATGATGGCCTCCTTGCGCTGCGCCGCGCAGATCAACCCGCCGGAACAGCGAAACGCCGCCGCCCCCTCTTCGCGCAGCAGATCGGAGCCGCAGACGGGACAGTGCGTCGGCATCGTCCACGGTACGGTGTCCGCGGGACGCTGATCCTCGATCACGCGCACGACTTCGGGAATCACGTCACCGGCACGACGCACGATCACCGTGTCGCCAATACGAACATCCAAACGGGCAATCTGGTCAGCATTGTGCAAGGTTGCATACGTGACCGTGACCCCGCCCACCTGCACCGGCTCCATCCGAGCCCGCGGCGTGGCCGCACCGGTGCGGCCGATCTGGATTTCGATATCCAGCAGACGGGTCATCTCTTCCTGTGCGGGAAACTTGTGTGCAATCGCCCAGCGCGGCGCGCGCGAGACAAAGCCCATCTCGCGCTGGCCGGCATAGTCGTCGAGCTTGTAGACCACGCCATCGATGTCGTACGGCAGCGTGTCACGTTTGGCGCCGATGCGCTGAAAGTAGGCGATCAGCCCGTCGAAGCCCTTTGCCGTGCCGACTTCAGGCGATACCGGAAAGCCCCAGTCGCGCAATTGCTGCAGCGTCTGCGAATGGGTCGGCGGCAGCGAGCCGCCTTCGACAACGCCGATGGCATAAGCGAAAAAGCTCAGCCGCCGCTTTGCCGTGATTGCAGGATCGAGCTGGCGCAATGAGCCCGCCGCACCGTTGCGCGGATTGGCCAGCGGCTTCTCGTCATGCGCACGGGCGCGTTCGTTGAAACTCTCGAAATCCTTGCGCAGCATGATGACCTCACCGCGCACTTCGAGCAGCGATGGCCAGCCTTCATCGCGAAGCCTCAGCGGATGATCGCCATCTTTTCCGCTGCGCAAGCGCAGCGGAATGGCGCGCACCGTGCGTAGATTCGCGGTGACATCCTCACCGGTTTCACCATCGCCGCGGGTCGCGCCCTGCACAAACACGCCATTCTCGTAGCGCAGGCTAATCGCCAGACCGTCGAGCTTGGGTTCCACAGAAAACAGCGGTTCACGACGATCCAGCGTCTGCTCGATCCGACGTTCGAATTCGGCGACTTCATGAAAACGTTCGCGGTCGTTGTCGCCGGCCTGTTCGAACGCGTTGCCGAGCGACAGCATCGGTAGTGCGTGCCGCACTTCGGCAAATCCACCGTTCGCGCGAGCACCGACGCGACGCGTCGGCGAATCGACAGCGGCCAATGTCGGATGCTCGGCTTCCAGCGCCTCCAGTTCGCGCATCAGGCGATCGTATTCCGCGTCAGGCAATTGCGGGTCGTCGAGCACGTGATAGCGATAATTGGCCTGCTCGATCGCAACACGCAGCTCAGTAGCGCGCACGGCGGGATCGGCGGGGGCTGGACGTTCGGTCATGCAAATCTCCTGGATCGTCGAAGTTTAACGATACCGGCGGCTTTCGGATGACTATCAGCAGATTGATAGCGCCCGAGCTTCCACCCGTAGATAAAGCCGGCCTGACTCCTAAAACATCTTTCACGCGGATCAAGCTGTCACAGCAGGTATCATGAGCGGCTTATGTCAGCCGATGCCACCGCCGCAGAGTCACGCGCCGCCGTCGCCACTGTTGCCGCGCCCGCCACGGTTTCAGAGGTGGTGGCGGAAATCTCCTCACGAGAACGTTACCGCGGCCTGCTCTGGCTGGTGGCTGCCGCCTTCTTCATGCAGTCGCTGGATTCCACCGTGGTCAACACCGCGGTGCCAGCCATGGCTTCGGCACTTGACGTCACGCCACTTGGGATGCGCACCGCGCTGACCAGTTACGTGCTGACGTTGGCGATTCTGATCCCGGCCAGCCCATGGCTGTGCGACAGGTTGGGCACGCGCCGGGTATTCGGTCTCGCCATCGTCGTGTTTGGCGCCGGCTCGCTGCTGTGCGGCCTGGCGCAGACGCTGCCCGAACTGGTCGCCGCGCGCGTGCTGCAAGGCGTCGGCGGTGCCTCGCTGATGCCGGTAGGCCGTTATGTCCTTGTCCGCAGCATCGAAAAGCGCGAATTCGTCCGCGCCATGAGCACCGTGGCGACCTTTGGCCTGCTCGGCTCGGTACTCGGGCCGCTACTGGGCGGCGCGCTGGTGGAGTTCACCTCGTGGCGGCTGATTTTTCTGATCAATGTGCCGGTGGCGATTGCCGGCGTATGGATGAACCGGCGCGACATGCCGGACTACCGGCTCGATCATGCGAACCGCTTCGATCTCTCCGGTTTCCTGATGTTTGCGGCTGCCTCGGCACTGCTGCTCACCGCCTCTGAACTGGCTGGCAGCACGCCGGTGCCTTGGAGCCACATTGGTTTGTGCACATTGCTGGCGTTGCTGCTAGGCGCGACCTACGTCTGGCATAGCCGCCGCACGGAATATCCAGTCGCCGATCTCACCCTGCTGCGCGTGCGCAGCGTTTGGGTGGCGTTGGCCGGCGGCCTGTTCACCCGACTCGGCATCTCCGGCATGTTTCTGCTGCTGGTGCTGTTTCTGCAGGTAGGCTGCGGCTGGTCGCCGCTAATGGCCGGACTGATGATGGTGCCGCAGGCGCTGGGCTCGATCAGCGCCAAGTGGGCGATCAACCGCACGCTGATCCACTTTGGCTATCGCCGCCTGCTACTGGGCAATACGCTGATCGCCTCGGTGCTGATGGCAATGTTTGCCCTGCTCGGCCCGACCACACCGATGTGGGCGACCGCCCTGCTGGTGTTCGCCTATGGCAGCTGCACCGGCATGCAGTACACCGCAATGAACACGCTGATCTACAACGATCTCGACATCAAGCACGCCTCGATGGCCTCGTCGATGGCCTCGACCGCGCAGTATCTGGCGATGAGTTTTGGCATTGCACTAGCCACCTTGTTGATGGAAGCACTGCTGCAGGGTCACGCGCACGAACAGTACATCGTCGCGTTCCGCTGGACCGTAGTCTTGCTAGGTGGCATCACCGCAATCGCCAGCCGCATTTTCAGCCGACTGCCAGAAAATCGTCCCTTGTCCGGTACTGCCACCGCGCATTGATCAACATACGCGCCACCGCATGCCACCCGCCTGCGCATGCATGTAGGATGCTATCTCCAACGACAGCCTGAGCGCGCCGCATGCAGCATGCCAGCGACATCCTGTTCACCCTCTTTGTTGTGTTTATCGCTGCGCAACTTGGCGGTGAAATTGCGCAGCGACTAAAACTGCCTGGCGTCGTCGGTGAGATTGCTGCCGGTTGCGTCGTTGGGCCGTCATTGCTCGGCCTGATCACGCCCGATCAGATCGCCGTTGGCATGCCGCTGGATGTGCTGGCCGAAATCGGCGTGGTACTGCTGCTGTTTTCCGTCGGCCTGGAAACGCGGCTGGAAGATCTGAAGAAAGTCGGCAAGGTCGCCTTTCTGGTCGGCGTACTGGGCGTCGTCATACCGTTCGGCATGGGTAGCCTGTGGGCACACGGTAGCGGCTTCAGCTGGGACAAATCGCTGTTCGTCGCAGCGGCGTTTGTCGCGACGTCAGCCGGTATTACGGCACGGGTGCTGCAGGAACTGCATGCGCTGCAGCGGATCGAGAGCAAGGTGATTCTGGGTGCTGCGGTGATCGATGACATCCTCGCCATGCTGCTGCTCGGCGTCGTGGTGTCGCTGCAGGGCGGTGGCGGTTTCGACCCCTTGCACCTGCTGGTGGTGCTAGCGGGTGCGATCGGCTTTATCGCGTTGATCGGTTGGGGTGGCACACGGGTGATGCGCTGGAATTCCAACTGGCTGGAGAAACCGCGCGATCCGCATTCGCCGTTGATGATCGTGCTGGCGATGTGTCTGGGGCTGGCCTACCTGTCCACGCTGTTCGGACTGGCTGCCATCATCGGCGCATTCCTGGCTGGCATGATCGCCTCGGAAACCCAGCAGCGGCACACGCTGGAAAAGCAGATGATGCCGCTGCTCGCGCTACTGACACCGTTCTTCTTCGTGGTGACTGGCAGCAAGATCGACCTTCACGAGCTGGCCAATGCCGATGCGCTGATCATGCTCGCAGTAATCACCGTGATCGCCATCGTATCCAAGCTGGCCGGTGGCTGGCTGGGTTCGCTGTCACTGGGCAGGCGCAGCGCCACGATCATTGGTTTCGGCATGGTTCCGCGTGGCGAAGTGGGCGTGGTTATCGCCAGCCTCGGCTTGGCTGCTGGCGTTTTCACCAATCGGATGTACGCCATCATCGTGGCGATGTCGCTGCTCACCGCCATGGTCACCCCGCCGGTGCTGGCGTGGTTGCTCAAACGGGCTGGTAGCGACAGCGAATTGCAGGAAATCGATTCAAAAATTCTTCCGTAAAATGGAGTGATTCGCAGCTCTGAAGAAACCTGATACGAATTGACCAGCGATTCAGCTGAGCTGATTAGAATGACCAAGCGGCAAGAAAAAGTGCCCTCTCCAATTCGGGAATATTCATGAACATTAAACCCTTGTTTGCTCTGTCCCTTGCTGCAGCTTTGACACTCGGCAGCGCCGGTGTGGCCAGTGCCAGTCCGGACGGCAGTGGGGTGCTGGTCCGCCAGGACGGCATCTATCTGCGCTGCGACCAGTGCGGCACAGTGCAAAGCGTGGAGCAAAACATCACCCAGGGCAGTAACCACGGTGTGGCCGGCGCCATCATCGGCGCCGTGGCCGGCGGCGTACTGGGCAACCAGATCGGCAAAGGCAACGGCCGCAAGATCGCCACGGTCGGCGGTGCGGTGGGTGGCGGCTTCGCCGGCAACGCCATCGGCAAGAGCGGTAGCAGCGAGAGCTGGCTGGTGCGCCTGCGCATGGGTAACGGCAGCTACGCCAATGTCCAGGTCAAGGACGCCAGCGCTATTCGCCAGGGTGATCTCGTGCAGCTCGACCAGAGTGGAAATATCACGCGCATTCGCTGAGCCGAGACTTTCTCTTAAGTAAATATTATTGAAGAGAAAACGCCCCGACCGGGGCGTTTTGTTTGGTTGCACCTCAAGAGTTTTTCCATCTGCACATCGAACCACGGCGATTTCAGGCAGCCTTCGTAACCCTGAACGCTTCCAGCGCACGACGCGTTGAAAGGTAGAGGCCTATCTCGATCGGGTCGATGCTGTGAATAGCGCGTACCGCTTCAAGCAGCTCACTATCAGTGCATCGAAACCGTCGGCACCACAAGGCACGGCTGGGTCGATCACGCAGTTGGATGTGTTCTGTCATCAGCAATATCCGCTTGAAAAATTTTCGGCAGAGCGTGCCTGCAACGAGATGAAATGCCTGTCGTCGAAACGTTATATGAGCTTTGACGGCGACATCAGCCACCAAGCCGAGTTCGACCGCGGTAATTCAAAAGACAGTAAGTACCCGATGCGCAACCGACAAATATCTATCGTCATCCACTAGACGAACATTGCTTGTGCCATGCTGTCCAGGCGCACAGAGGGCATTCGCGCAGGGAGCCCGCAGCATGATCAATCGCGTGCACGTAGGCAAAAGCACACCCGGAATTCCGGTATGGCGCAACTTGAGCGCGGGACTGATTACCGGTGCGGCGGATGACGATCCCAGCGGCATAGCCACCTACTCTCAGGTCGGCGCGGCGTTCGGCTATGGCATGCTGTGGTGCATTCTGTTCACCATGCCACTGATGATCGCGATCCAGGCAATCAGTGCGGGCATCGGCTGCGTGACCGGCCACGGCCTGATGGATGGCATTCGTGCCTACTATCCGCGCAAACTGGTGTACGGACTCGTGGTATCGATTTTCGTCGCCAACGTCATCAATCTTGCGGCAGACATTGGCGCAATGGGCGCAGCGCTCAAGCTTTTGATCGGTGGGCCGGCGCTGTTATACGCGGGCGGTTTCGCGCTGTTGTCGCTAGTGCTGCAGGTCTTCATTCCGTTCTCACGATACTCGCCGATCCTCAAGTTGCTCACGCTCAGTCTTTTCGCCTACGTCGCCACGGTCATGGTAATTCACGTGCATTGGCTGCCCGTGCTCAAGAGCATCGTCATTCCGCCGGTGACATGGAACGCCAAGTATGCGGTGGGTCTTGTCGCGCTTCTTGGAACGACGATTAGTCCTTACCTGTTTTGCTGGCAGGCGGCGCAGGAGGTCGAAGAGATCGAAGCGGGCACGGATCGCGCCCCCCTGCTCCTTGCACCGCTGCAAGCACCCAGCACACTTCGTCGGATCGGGATCGACACGACGGTGGGGATGATTTTCTCCAATGTGATCGCGTTCTTCATCATTCTCACGGCAGCCGTGGTGCTGCACGCCAACGGCAAGATCGATATCCAGTCATCATCAGAAGCCGCGGAGGCCTTGCGGCCACTGGCGGGTAATTTGGCGTTCGCCCTCTTCGCAGCCGGCATCATCGGCACCGGTCTGTTGGCGGTTCCCGTACTCGCCGGTGCCACCGCCTATGCAGCGGCCGGTGCATTCGGCCAACTCAGCGGCCTTCAGCACAAAATGCGCGAGGCGAAATTCTTCTACGGCGTACTCATCGTAGCCAGTATGGCCGGCATCGCCTTGAACCTCACATCGCTGGATCCGATCAAGGCGCTTTACTGGAGTGCAGTGATCAATGGTGTGGTCGCCGTACCCTTGATGATCGTGATGATGTTGATGGGATCGCAGTCCATGGTCATGGGAGAGTTCACCATGCCCATGCCCTTGAAAATTTTCGGCTGGATGGCTACGGCAACCATGGCCACAGCGGCAATAATGATGTTCGTGACCTGGGGCAAGTAAAGCTGATGCCACCGACTTCAGGGTGACGCCGCTTCCGAGGACTCGAAACGGTAGCCCGCGCCATACACCGAATGGATATACGGGCCGCCCGGCACGAGATCATCGAGCTTGCGGCGGAGATTTCTGATGTGGCTATCCACGACACGATCGGTGACATCGCGCAACTCGTCATGCATCAGATCCAGCAACTGATCGCGCGAATAAACGCGGCCAGGATGCGCGACTAGCGTCTGCAGCAAGCGGTACTCGGTGGTGGTCAACGGCAGCGGTTTACCGGCAACCAGAATGCGCTGCATGCTCTCATCGACAACAAATGGATTGATGGGTACCGACCCGCTCGTACGACGCAGCAGCGCACGCACCCGCGCCACCACTTCGCGCGGACTGAACGGCTTGCAGACGTAATCATCGGCGCCAAACTCCAGGCCGAGCAGACGATCGATTTCCTCCACGCGTGCGGTCAGCATGATTACCGGCAACGGATTGTCCTTGCGCAACTCACGCAGAATCTGCAACCCATCCTTGCCGGGTAGCATCACGTCGAGCAGCAGCAGATCAGGTTGATGGTCGCCGATGGCCTGCAATACGCGGTCGCCTTCATCGACGATTGATGCAAGGTATCCAGCATCCTGAAGATATTCGCTCAGCAGCGCGGCAATCTTCGGCTCGTCCTCGGCAATCAGGATGTACTGTGTGGTTGTCATCTCAGCTTTGTACTAGAGGCAGGGTCAATACGATGCGCAGGCCGCCGAGCGGCGATGGCAACGCGCGCAACTCGCCGTTATGCGCCAGCGCAATACGTTGCGCGATGGCCAGACCAAGCCCACTGCCGCCGCGCTTGCGGTCGCGCGAAGCTTCGCCGCGATAGAGCGGCTCGAACAGCCGTGCGAAGGAGTCCGCATCAACGTCCGGTGGTGTGTCGTCGACAATGATGTCTACCGTATGCGTTTGCATTGCCATGCCGATACGCACACGACCACCACGATCGCTGTAGCGCAGGCTGTTGCCGATAACGTTGTCGATCAGCTGGCGGATGCGGTCAGCATCGACTTGCACGAACGCTGGCGACAAATCCTGCTCCAGTACAAGTTCCGATTCGCGCGCCATTGGCGCAAAGCGCACCATGGCAGCACGCAACAGCTCCGCGATATCGATCACTTGCAAGCGATAACTCAGCGTCCCGAGATCGGCCATCGACAGCTGATGCAGATCATCGACGAGACGATCCAGCCGCATCACTTCCTCATGCAGCGACAGCACGCCGCCGGCATCGACCGTGCGCACGCCGTCCTGCATCGCTTCGACTTCACCGCGCACGATCGACAACGGCGTGCGCAGTTCATGCGAGATGTCGGCAATCCAGCGCCGACGCGCCGTTTCGTGCGACTGCAGCGCGGCACTGAGCCGATTGATATGCCTGACCAGATCCCCTAATTCGTCGCGCCGCAAGGTATCCAGATGCAGGTGATAGTTGCCGTTGGCAAGTTGGTCGGCCGCCTGCTCCACATCGCGCAGTGGTCCCAGCAGATGGCGCGCGAATATCCAGGCGATGCCTAGCGCCAGCAGCAAAAGCAACCCGGCGATCAGCGCCATGTCGTGCACCTGTACCGAAAGAAAATCGGTATCGCGACTTTCCACCGGATGCGTGAGCGGCTGCAGCGCAAGCCAGCCAACCAGTACTCCGTCTTGCTGCAGCGGCCGTTGCAAAGCATCAGCCCCTAACGGCGCACCGACGATCAGGCGATGTTGCGCATCGAGCAGCGACACGCGCGGCGGCAGAGGCAACGCTGGTTGTGGCGGTGGAACATCGTCGTGATCCGGCGCAGGCGGCGGTCGCGGATACCTGCTGGATGGATCCGGTGCACCGCGCGGTGGTTTCGGATCCAGTATCTCGTGCAGTAGCGCATCCCATTTTTCACGATCACGCAAATCATCGAAACCATGCATTGCATCTGCGCGCTGATCCAGTGCCTGCGTTAGCGGCGATAGTCGCGCCAGATCAAGCGTGTTGACGTAAGCGACAAAGCCGCTGCGCAGGTTGAGGATGGTGATACTACCCAGCGTGCCCAGCGCCAGCGCAATCGTGAGCGCCAGCAGCAGAAAAAGTTTGTGCACCACGCGCAGACGCAAACGCGTGCGCGGCGAGTCATTGGATGCGGCTGGCGTCGGAGTATCCATCGGCCATGCAGGATAACCCGGTGCTTGAAAATACGCGTCCGCATTCCCTGCATAATTCCTGCGAAGTGGGAGGTCATCGTGGAGTGTGCCGGGCCGACCGGCACCACACAGGAGCATCCACATGCAAACCCGATTTCTCTGCGCCTTGATCGCCATGACCGTCGCAGGCACGGCCGTTGCGCAAGCCGTTCAACCCTCGCCGCCCGATGTCGGAACCCCGCCTGCACGGTTCGCCGGCGGCTTGCCGCCGCCCCCCGGCTGTGTTGGCAACGGTGCGCTACCTTTGCCGTCGCCTCCACCGCGGCCTTGGCCGCCCGTTCCCGCTAGTGACGACGGGTTCGACAAGGATCTGGGCATCAGCAGCACACAGGCGACCAAGGTGCAGCAAGTATTCGAGCGTCAGGCGGCACAAGCACAGCGTCTGGATCAGCAGCGTCGCGATATGGATGCGGAAACCTGCCGTAGCCTGCAGAGCATCATCGGCGATCAGGGCATGGCTCGCTGGTCGGCCGCTTTTCCACCGCCGCCACCGCCGGGCGGACCGTGGCGCGGACCACACCTGATGCCACCGCCGCCGCCGCCGCAAGGCTAATGACGGATTACACGATGACAAATTGGCCACGCTGGAATCTGCAGAAAAGAAAAACGCCCCCATGGGGCGTTTTTTCCAAGCTAACGAACCGGCCGTAATGTTCAGCGATAACTCGAACATTCACACCTGAACCGATATCAGCTACCAGGCAACGCCTCGGTTAAACCAAGCGTGGCAAAAGCCTGTACACGCTCGATCGCTTCGATGAGTTCCTTGCCTCCGAAGGGCTTGCGCAGATAGACGCTACGCTCCGGCACTTCTTCGGGATCGGTATTCGGATCGGCGGAGATAACGACCAGACCCACCTCGGGATGCCGACGTCTGGCGAGTTCGCAGATGTCGATACCCGTGGTTTCCCCGGCGAGAATCACGTCCGCTATGACGACATCGACCTGTTCTTGTCTCGAAAGAAAGCCGGAGGCCCCGCTTGAGCCCACAACGCAGTGCACGCGAAAACCGCCTTTGCCTTCGAGCAACATCCGCATCGTTTCCAATACGGCGTGATCGTCATCAACAATGAGGACAACCTTGTCGGCGCCCATGATTACCTTCGCTTGCAGTTTGCGGGTATGTATGAATCCCCCTGAGCACTCAGTTTACTCGACTGGGATGAACTCGTGAGGCCTGCATCGCAAGCCTCACCCAAGGGGCCCCTTGGCACACGATAATGCGCCGGCGACGCGGCGAATAACAGGTTGGCGACGCCATTCCCGCGACCCTGCGGCAAAATCGATAAATCCTGCGAATGCTGAACCAGCTATCTGCGCTCGGCGTTTGGCGTTGAGCGCATGGCGCGAACTTCGTACAGGCGCTTGTCGGCCTCAGCCAGCATGTGCTCCAGCTGCTCCCCGGAATGGCGATAAGCGGAGCCCATGGTGAAACTGATCGGCGCGGTTTTACGATCATCAGCAATACGCTTGGCAACGCTTTCGGTCAGGAATGCATCCGCATGCCGGAGCAGGACCAGAAACTCGTCACCACCCAGCCGTACCACGGCGTCCTCGGGCCTGAGATGGTTCAACAAGAACTTTGCCATGGCAACCAGCACTTCGTCGCCACGCTGATGCCCATATTTGTCGTTGACCAGCTTGAAGCGGTCAAGGTCGAACGTAATACAACCCCATCGATCCAGCTCGCCCATGGAGGCTGCCAGCTCGGTGATATATCGCCGATTGAAACAACCCGTCAGCGGATCGCGTATCGACCATTCCTCGAGCTTGCGCTGGTGCTGCTGCCGTTCAGTGATGTCCTGCGCGTGCCCCAACACGTACGGCTCATCACCCTCGCCGTCGAGCACGTTGTGGTACTCCCAGGTCCGCAAGCTGTCGTCGCCAGCGACCAATTCAAGTACACCGGAATCTGCACCGGTGGCAAAGATCCGATCGAGATAGCTCTGAAACCCCGGACGACGCGCTTCGCGCATGAAATCTGCCAGCGACCGACCCAGCAGATCAGCGATTGAATAATTGAGCGAACGCGCGGCCGCCGGGTTGACTGAAAGCAAAATACCGTCGGCATCGTGGGTACAAATCAAGCCGAGGCTGTACTCAAACAATTTGCGAAACCGACGATCGCTGCCTTCCAACGCGGTGACGGCCCGCTTGCGCAAAGTAACGTCCTGCAAAGCACCGACCAGGCGAAGCGGCTTCCCCTCCCCTTGCTCAACGTTACCGACGGCGCGAACCCAGATATGACGACCTTTCGCCGTGACAAAGGGCAATTCAAGATCCCATCCACGCCCCTCTTCGAGACTTTTTTGCACGGCCGCCCGCATGACCTCTCTTGCGGCTGGCGCGTAGTATTCGAGCGCTTCCTTCATCGTCGGTAGATAGCCCGGCGGCACTTCATGTATCCGGCAGGTTTCATCGGACCAGATGATTTCATTGGTCAACAGATTGATTTCCCAGCCACCGACGCCGGCCGCGCGCCCGGTACGGTCAAGAAAGGCCTCGCTCGCCTGCAGCTTTTTTTCAAGCCGTGCAGCTATCTTTGCCTGAAGGCTTGCCGCCTCGGCTTCGCGCACAAGCGCGTCATTTCTTTCCAGAAGTACAGCGCGCTGATCCAAGGCCTCCGCCGCAGCGCGTGCCAGTTCCTTCAGTGCCAGGCGCTGATTTTCGCTCAGCGCATTGGCCTTTTGGTCGATGACACAGAGTGCTCCCATGCGCAGTCCATCATGCAACGTGATCGGCGCACCGGCATAAAAGCGGATATCCGGATTTCCCGTTACCAGCGGATTTTTTGCAAAGCGTGCATCCCTCAGCGCATTGGGGATTTCCATCACATCGTCGCCCTGGATCGTGTGGGAACAGAACGCCACGTCACGTGGTGTTTCCTGTACGCCAGGCAAACCGACGTTGGACTTGAACCATTGGCGGTTTTCGTCGATCAAGGTGATCAGCGCGATCGGCATACCGGTGGCCAGCGCGGCCGCCTTGGTGATGGCATCGAATAACGGCTCGGCCTGCGTATCCAGAATATTCAACGAGCGAAGCCGAGTCATCCGGGACCGCTCGACAACAGTGTTGTTGGCAGGCATTTCCTCCATGGGTTCGGCAGTGTGCATCACAGAATAAAGCTCCGGTGTTCAGCACCTCTTGCGTTGTCAGACTACTCTAACAACGCGTCTAGCCAAACGGTTACGAATGCACGCCCACCTGAAACACAGTGCCTCAGTCACGTTTTGAGCAACCGAGGGCTCATAAATCCTTGACCGTCATGCGACGAGTGTTTTGCTGATTGCCATTCTGCGCAGAGGACGGCCTAATGGCGCCGTACACCGACCTATGGAAAGCCCGTCTTGACTGCTGTCGAAAAAATCATCCTGTTTACCGCCATGATCCTCTCCATCATGGCCTGCCAGCAGTCACCCGACCCTGCCACGCTGCGTAGCGCGCACTACGATCCGGCTCAGTATTTCGACAACGATCGGCTGCGCGCGAACACGTTGATCGCCTGTCATGCCGGCACCGCACAGAGTCAGCTGGATTGGTCCAGCTTTTACGCCTGTCGGACATCCGCCTCTGCAGATCGTGCCAAGCACAGCGGTTGGAAGCCGGCGACTGTCTCCCCGCGTTAATCGGAAGATTCAGCCCCCTCGGGATTGGCGGGTAGCTACCTGGACTAACTTCAGCGCGACAGCAGCTCTTGCCCAGGCTTTGACCAGTTCAGCTACCCAAGCAGCATGCTAAAGCTGCGGGGCTGATAGTTACGCTACGTTGAAGATTGGGCCATGCTGGTCGTCAGCACCACGCAATCAATCATCTTGTCCATACAATGCACGTACTCACGCGCCAGCGCTTCCGTGTTGAAGTGTGGCGGCTTCAACTTGCGACCCTGATCAAAATCGTGAGAACCGATTGGGTCGTCTTAGCAACGCTTTGTCACGTCGCGAAGCACACGCTTTTTCATGCGAACCAAACAGGCTCGGTAGCGTCACGACACCCCCGATACGGCCATGCAAGTAATTGCGGCGATAGCGGCGGCAAACATATACCTGCAGCCATACAAAAGCTTCTCCAAAACCCTTTGACAGCCTATCCTCGCGGGCTTGGCATCCGTTGTTACTATGTATCGAACTGACACCGTGTCGAGCATCAGCTCGACCGTGGCTTCGATGCCTGACGGTTGGCGCGTATCACCTAGCTGTGAGGCCTATGGGCATTCCGAAGAAATTGAAGAATAGTGGTCTGGATAGGAACAAAGTGGCGAGCTGGCCGCTTGCCCATTCGATGTCGTTCGCTACGACGCTGGCTTGTCTGCTGATTGCCGGTTGCGCGGTGGGTCCCGACTTCAAGAAGCCGGCGGCTCCCAAGGTCACCAGCTACACCGATCATCCGCTTTCAACCACGGTCAGCAGTCAGAACATCACCGGAGGCGAAGCACAGCGCTTCGCCAACGGGGCCAACATTCCCGGCGACTGGTGGACGTTGTTTCATTCCACCCCGCTGAACGCACTGATTGAGCAGTCACTCAAAAGCAATGCCGATCTCAAGGCGGCACAAGCTGCCCTGCTGGTGGCCAGTGAAACGACCAAGGCTGGACACGGTGCGTTTTACCCCAGCGTCTCGGGGAGCTTTTCGGCCTCGCGCGAAAAGGACCCACCGGGTTCACTCGCTCCCGTACCCAGCAACAACGCCTATCGGTACGACTTATTCACCCCGCAGCTCAGCATTTCGTATGCACCCGATATTTTCGGACTGAATCGTCGAACGGTGGAATCCCTGCAGGCGCAGGAACAGGCTGTCCGTTTCCAGACCATCGCGACGCAGATCACGCTCAGCACCAACGTGGTGGCCGCCGTGGTGCAGGAGGCATCGCTGCAGGCGCAGGTGGATGCGACCCATCAGCTGGTCGACATCAACACGCACATGCTGAAGATCCTGCAATACCAGTTGACCAAGGGATATGTCGGCCGACTCGATGTCGCCGCGCAGGAATCGCAGCTGGCGCAGGTCACCGCCACGCTACCGCCGCTGATCAAGCAACTGGCCCAGCAGCATGATCTGCTGGCTGTCCTGGTCGGCCGCTTTCCGAATGAGATACCGGGCGGAAGTTTTGATCTGGCGAGCCTGCAACTGCCACAGGATTTGCCGCTGAGCCTGCCTTCCGAACTGGTGGCTCAGCGTCCCGACGTGCTGCAGGCCGAGGCCAACATGCATGCTGCCAGCGCCCAGATCGGCGTAGCCACCGCCAACCGGCTGCCGAATATTGCGTTGACTGCGAATGCTGGCAGCACGGCGCTGGCGATGGGGCAGGTGTTCAAGTCAGGCACCGGCTTCTGGAATATTGGTGCGGCCATCACCGCACCGATTTTTCAGGGTGGCACCCTGCTGCACCAGGAGCGTGCTGCGAAGGCGGCCTATGTCGAAGCAGCCGAACAATATCGCAGCACCGTGTTGGGTGCGTTCCAGAATGTCGCCGACACCCTGACCGCGCTTGAGCAGGACGCCGAGGGCCTGAAGGCGGCAGCTCACGCTGCCGATGCCGCCAAGATCACCCTGGATCTGTCGCAGCGGCAATGGAAGGCCGGCTACGCCAACTATCTTTCGTTGTTGAGCGCGGAACAGGGCTATCAACAGGCCCGGATCAACCTGGTGCAGGCGCAGGCCAACCGTTTTTCCGATACGGCTGCGCTGTTTCAGGCGCTGGGAGGCGGCTGGTGGAACCGCGCGGACTTGGCCAATGCGGATTCGATGCAGAACGATTCAATGCAGGACAAAAATGAAAAATAATTTGTTGCACGCAATACCGGGGACTTCGCCTGCGCAACGTCCCGGTGAACTACCGCACCGGGTTGCCGTTGCCACCATGATCATCGCAATGCTTGTGTCGCTCACCGCGTGTTCGTCCAAAACGGACGCTGACACGAACGTACAGCCCGCATCCGTCACCGCACACAACGTGACGATGACCTCAGACCAGCGCCAGCACATCAAGCTCTACACCGTGGCACCGTCGACGTTTCACAAGACGGTCGAGACCACCGGTGCCGTCGATTTCGACAACGATCAGGCCACCAGCGTGATCGCGCCCTTCTCCGGTCCGGTAACCCGGCTGCTGGTTTCTCCCGGCGATCGCGTCAAGAAAGGCCAGCCGCTGGCCATGGTCGACTCACCCGACTTTGCCGCCGCCGTCAGCGCCTATGCCAAGGCGCTCGCGACGGCAAAAACCGACCGCCGTCTTGCTGACGCCGACAAGGATCTGGGCCAGCATGAAGGCGTCGCCCAACGCGAAAACGAGCAGGCGCAAACCGATGCCGTCAACGCCGAAGCTGATCGCGATGCCGCTCTGCAGGCTCTGATTGCACTGGATATCGATCCAGACGCGATCAAGGGTATCCAGCAGGGCCGCACGGTGTCGCATATCGAGGGCATCATCCGTTCCCCGATTGCCGGCACCGTGGCGGAAAAGCTGATCACGCCAGGCCTGCTGCTGCAGGCTGGTACCACGCCGTGTTTCACCGTGGCCAATCTCTCACGGGTCTGGGTCATGGCGCAGGTCTCCGGGTCTGACCTCGATTCGATCAGCCTCGGTGACCCGGCGGAGGTGGTAACAGGCATCGGCAGTAAAAACTTTCCAGGCACCGTAGACAACATCGCCGCGCTGGTGAATCCCGACACCCGTTCGGTGATCGCGCGCGTCGTGGTCGACAACCCGGGCGATTTTCTGAAGAAACAGATGTACGTCACCGTGCGGATTCATTCGCGCCAATCACACAGCGGATTGCTCGTGCCGGTATCGGCGATTTTGCGCGATGACGAGAACCTGCCCTTCGTCTATGTCGCCCAGCAGGACGGCAGCTTCGCGCGGCGATCGGTGACCCTGGGTGACCGGACCGGCGATCAGTTCAACATTCCTGACGGTCTGCATGCGGGTGACCAGGTCGTGGTCGACGGTGGCATCTTCGTCCAGTTCATGCAAAACCAATGAGCGACCAACTACCTCCTGACGAGACGCCGTCGCGCACGGCGTCGATCATGAACCGGCTGGTCGGCTCATCACTGGCCCAACCGCTGCTGATCATCCTGCTGACGCTGTTACTGACCGGTGCCGGCGCAAGATCGCTGCAGCGCCTGCCGGTGGATGCGTATCCCGACCTCTCGCCGCCCATTGTCGAGATCATCACACAGTGGCCAGGGCACGCTGCCGAAGAAGTGGAGCGACTGATCACCGTGCCGGTCGAGCTGGCGATGAACGGCATCCCGAAGGTCGCCAACGCACGCTCGATTTCGCTGTACGGATTGTCGGACGTCATCATCACGTTCAACAACGGCACTGACGATAATTTTGCCCGGCAGGAAGTGTTCAACCGGCTGGGCGATCCCAGCCTGCCAAGCGGAGTCACGCCTTCGGTATCGCCGCTGTCCGCACCGTCGGGACTGATTTATCGCTACGTGCTGCAAAGCCCCGACCGCTCGCCGATGGAGCTGAAAACGCTCGAAGCGTGGACGGTCGAACCGCAGTACCGATCGGTCCCCGGCGTCGCCGATGACTCGGGCTTCGGCGGCGGCACCATGCAATATCAGGTGCTGCTCGATCAGGCCAAGATCGCTTCGGTCGGCCTGTCCGCTGTGCAGATCGAAGCGGCGCTGGCGTCCAACAACGACAACGCTGGCGGTGGCTTCTATTCGCAGGGTGGCCAGTTCTACTACGTGCGCGGCCTGGGCCGTATGGACACGCTGGAGGACATCAGCAATGTGGTGTTAGCGGTACATGACGGCACGCCGATACTGTTGAAGGACGTGGGCCGCGTGGCGATCGGCATTGCGCCGCGACTGGGTGAGTTTGGCTACGAGAAACAGGACGACGCCGTCGAAGGCGTGATCCTGCTGCGCACCGGCGAGAAAACCCAGGACGTACTCAAGCGCGTCGAAGCCAAAACGCACGAACTCAACAACGGCGTACTGCCCAAGGACGTCAAGGTCGTGCCCTACTACGACCGCAGCGACCTGATCGCGCTGACCACCAAGATCGTCGAAGACAACCTGCTGCGCGGCATGCTGCTGGTCATCGTGGTGCTGATCTTTTTCCTCTACGATTTCCGTGCGGGCTTGATCGTTGCCGTCACGATTCCACTGGCCTTGTTGTTTGCCTTCATCTGCCTGGACGTCCAGGGTGCATCGGCCAACCTGCTGTCGATCGGTGCCATCGACTTTGGCATCCTGGTCGATGGTGCGGTGGTGATGGTGGAAAACATCTTCCGTCAGATCGCCGAGCGCAAAGGCACGCCACTCAGCGTCAGGGCAATCATCCGCGATGCAGCCGCAGAGGTGGATCGCCCACTGTTCTACGCCGTTGCGGTGATCGTGGTCAGCTTCCTGCCGATCTACGTGCTGTCAGGGCCATCAGGCACGCTGTTCAAGCCGATGGCGGACACGATGATCTTCGCCCTGGTCGGTTCGCTGATCGTCACACTGACCCTGCTGCCGGTGCTGTGTGCGTGGTTCATGCGCAAAGGCGTGCGCGAGCGGCGCAACGTGGTGTTCGAGGCGATCAAGTCGGTTTACGTCAAAGGCCTCGATCTGTGCCTCGCCTATCCGTGGGCGACCACGCTGGCCTCCACCGTCATCCTGCTGGGCTCGCTGCTGCTGATCCCGCGCATCGGTGCCGAGTTCATGCCGCAGCTGGACGAAGGCGCGCTGTGGGTGCGCGCCACCATGCCGTACACCATCTCGTTCGACGAATCAGCCAGGATTACGCCGAAGATACGCGACATCCTGCGAACCTTCCCCGAGGTCACCACGGTTGCTTCGGAGTTGGGCCGGCCTGATGACGGCACTGATTCGACCGGCTTCTTCAACGTCGAGTTTTATGTCGGCCTCAAACCGTACTCACAGTGGAGCGGCAGCTACCGCACCAAACCTGAATTGATTGCCGCGATCAACCGCAAGCTCGAGGCGTTCCCCGGCATCAACTTCAATTACACCCAGCCGGCCGAGGATGCGGTGGATGAAGCCGAGACCGGACTGAAGAGCGCACTCGCGGTGAAAGTCTTTGGTGCCGATCTGAACACCCTGCAGCAGAAAGGCAAGGCGATCAAGCAGGTACTGGAAAAAGTCCGTGGCATCCGCGACGTGACCCTGGTGCAGGAGTTGGGACAACCCAGCCTCACCATCAAGATCAACCGCGCCGCGATCGCCCGTTACGGCTTGAATGTGTCCGACATCAACGGCCTGATCACCACCGCGATCGGCGGCGATGTGGCCACCCAAGTTGTGCAGCAGGAAAAACAGTTCGATCTCGTCGTGCGCCTTGAACAGAAGTATCGTGACAACCCCGAAGAGATCGGCAATATCCTGGTCGCCACGCCGGGCGGCCAGCAAATTCCGCTGAAGGAATTCGCCGACATCAAGGTCACCAACGGCGCCTCCTTCATCTACCGTCAGGACAACTCACGCTACATCGGCGTGCAGTTCTCGGTGGAAGGCCGCGATCTGGCCGGCGCCGTGGAGGACGCCATTGCGCAGGTCAACAAGACCATTACCCTGCCGCAGGGCTATCGCCTTGACTGGGGTGGCGAATACTCGGAATACACTGCGTCGCGTGCCCAGCTCAACATCATCCTGCCGCTAACCCTGGGCTTGATCTTCCTGCTGCTGTTCACTCTCTACAGCAATTTCAAATTCCCCTTCATCACCGTGGCCGGTGTGCTGCTGTCGGCGCCGGTCGGCGGCATCGTGGCGCTTTGGCTCACCGGCACACCATTCTCCGTGTCATCCGGCATCGGCTTCCTCGCGCTGTTCGGTGTCTCCGTGCAAACGGCCGTCGTTTATATCTCCTACGTCAATGAACTCAGGCGCGGCGGTGTCGACGTCACCGAGGCCATCCGCCAAGGCGCCATCCTGCGCCTGCGCCCGATCATGATGACCGCGCTGGTGGCGGCACTGGGACTGTTGCCCGCAGCGCTTGCCACCGGTGTCGGTACGGATACGCAACGGCCGTTCGCCTTGGTCATTGTCAGCGGTTTGTTCACGCGACTGTTGATCAGCATCTTTTTGATGCCAGCGTTGTATGCGCTCGTGGCACGGAAGGATGATCGGCTGGAAGTTTGAGGTGTTTTCTTCGGCTATATGTTCGAAGTCATGTGATTCGCCGGGCTTTAACGAAGCTTCTTGTAAGGGCTGTCATGGTTATCTAGCGTGGACGAATAAATCGCCACGCTAGATACCGGATGCGAGCAGCCACGTTATGGATCACGCCACTCAGACCGTAAATCTCCGAATAGACGCACTGCGCAATACCTGGGCAGGACCTTTCAGCATGTCGATTGATCGGGGAACATGCCTGACGGTCACTGGGGCATCGGGATCGGGGAAAAGCGTTTTTCTGCGTATGGTGGCGGACATGGATGCCGCCGAAGGCAAGGTCTTGCTTGGCGATGAGGATCGCACGACGATGCCTGCGCCACAGTGGCGTCAAAAGGTGACGCTGGTGCCTGCGCAGGCGGGATGGTGGGCGCCAACGGTGGCTGAGCATTTTGAAGAAAAAAACAAAACCACCGCGACAGAGCTAGCTCGTCAGTTGCGATTGCCCGAAGACATTTTCAGCCGGCAGGTTCTGCGGCTATCGACCGGCGAACGGCAACGGCTTGCTCTTATCCGAGCCTTGGTAGCCAAGCCCGCGGTACTCCTCCTTGACGAGCCCACCAGTTCGCTCGATCAGGAAAGCGTGGCCGCCGTGGAATCGCTTCTCGCCAGCGAGCTCGAACGTGGCCTCGTGCTGATCCTGGTAACACATGATCCTGCCCAAGCCGAGCGGCTGGGAAACCAGACCATGCATATCAAGGATGGCAAGGTACTGCCCGCATGAAAACCATCCTGCTACATCCAACGGATTTGTCGATTGCCGCATCACTCGTCATCGTCGACATTGCACTATCGATCTTTCTTCGTCTGGGTTTGCACAAGCAGATCGCGATAGCGGCCACTCGCATGGTCGTGCAACTCGTCATGATCGGTTACGTGCTGAAATTTGTCTTTGCCCTCAACAACCCGGCAGCAACCGGTCTCATCGTGATGATCATGGTTCTGGTCGCCGCGCGCGAAGTGGCAGCGCGGCCGGATCGGTCACTCGTCCACGGACAGAATTATCTGATTGGTCTGGTGAGCGTGGCGGGGGCCACAACGCTGGCCAGCGTTTTTGCACTGATTACAGCCATACGGCCCGACCCGTGGTTCGACCCGCATTACACTATTCCGCTCGTCGGTATCATTCTGGGCAGTGTGTTGAACGCGGGAAGCATTGCACTGGATGGCGTGCTTAGCGGCGTGGAAGCAGCACAGCCAGGTATCGAAGCACGCCTGATGCTCGGCCACCCCTACTGGTCTGCCATGGCTACCCTGATACGTGGCTCGATTCGCCGGGGCATGGTGCCGATCATCAACCAGATGTCTGCCGCCGGCATCATCACCCTGCCCGGCATCATGACCGGCCAGATCCTGGCAGGGCTCGATCCGGTTGAAGCCGTCAAATACCAGATCCTGCTGATGTTTCTCTTGTCAGGGGCCAGCGGCCTGGTCGCCGTGGCGGTCGCATATTCCGCCGCATGGCGTCTTACCGACGGACGCCAGCGCCTGCGGCTGGATCAGCTTCGCTAAACGCCGATGGCGCCGTGGAGAAGATCACGAGCCGTCACCGGCTGATCGTTCTGCTCGCTCTGTGATGCAGGTCAACCACTCAAATTCGCCTATGTGTGTACGTGGCTAAGGCGGCCACGTACACCCAACTCTGCGGCGATGTAGCCAGATCTATCCCCATAATCTGGCAACGTATCTCTTAAGCTGCCGCATCCTTCAGTTTTTTCAGCGGACGCACTTTGACCTTGACCGATGCCGGCTTGGCAGCAAACCACTGTTCTTCCTTGGTAAAAGGGTTAATACCTTTACGCTTGGCCTTCGCGGGAACCTGGATAGCCGAAATCTTCAGCAGGCCAGGTAATGTGAATGAGCCAACACCCTTCTTATGGACGGAGCCTGCAACTGCACCCTCGAGTGCAGCCAATACCGCGCGCACATCCTTCGCAATCACACCACTCGCTTCAACGATATGCGCGACGAGCGTCGTTTTGTTCAAAGCATCCTTGATGGGCTTGTGAGCGACGGATGCCGACTTGCCTTTGACGGCTGCTTTTGCGGGTGCGGCCTTTTTAGCTGTTGCCATGTCATTTCCTTTAGGTTCGGCGTTTCGATGAGCCACCTTTTATGCGGCTAACGCAATGTAGGACAACTTTGATCGATTTCCAAACTGATATTGCTCGCCGCAGAATTTTTCAGGCTCGCACTGGCAAGGTACGCACTTGCCTCCGGGGTATGGCATAGGTGCCTGGGAGATCCACCTTGTCTATCCGCCTAGCAAAATATCGGGCCCGGGCACGCTACCAATAAGTACACAAGACCGTTCAATGTGACCGGCCTGCCGACAAATTACGGCACAACAACATAAGCCATATAAATGATATTTTTCAATAATTTATGCTCATGATGCCGAGGAAGATCGTGGCTCTATTCAACAGACATCAGCGCGTTGGCGTGTTCTCAGGCAAGGCTGCTGATCCATTGGCCGCCGCCTCAATCTAGAGCGACGAAACCACGCTCGACACGCCATCACGTGATTTTCTTCGCTTCAATGGATGCTCAGCCTAAGGCTAATCGAGCATCCGGCATGATCTCTCTAGCCAAACCGGAACTCTGTCCCAGATCCCGGAACCTGGCCCTGCAGCATCCGCTTGGCGAGACCGAGCTGATGAAAAAGCTCGCTGCAACTCGGCTGTACCGCGTGGTATCACCAATATATCGTGGTGAACCACAATATTTCTGACTCTGAAACGTCTTCAGACGTATGTACCCGCCGATACCCCGAACCCAATGACAGACAAAGACAGCGCTATTGCTGCAACTGTCATGCGTGAACGCCTGAGGCTCGGTAATTT
>Ga0302220_10000645_pt1 | contig 28947 bp, 26 predicted proteins | sample II_Palsa_E1_3_FD_194572 | JGI IMG/M metagenome (GOLD analysis project Ga0302220, IMG submission 194572) | Peat permafrost microbial communities from Stordalen Mire near Abisko, Sweden - II_Palsa_E1_3 | ecosystem: Environmental > Terrestrial > Soil > Palsa > Peat permafrost | place: Sweden...
GATATCAATGGTGTGATTCTGGAACAGTCGCAGCAGCGGCAAATGCAACAACCACGCAAACCTGGCCGTCGGTCTGCAAAGGTGATCGACGCAGACGTAAGCGCCCTGCCAGTTCAGGCGTCGTCCTTCAACAATGTGTGAGACAAAAGGCGTTAGAAACAAACCCCTTAAACCCGGACATTTCAACTTAGCCGGAAAGCGGACATTTCAGAATGGCCTCGACAAAAAAAATTTAATTAACTGTAGCAGCATTATGTCAATGTCGGGTTTCAGCAAGATACAGATGTCGTGTTTTGCGGCCGATGCCATGCTGGATGCTTCCGGTCAGACTGCGGGAGCTCAGCATGCGTCAAGCCGAACTGGTGACACTGAACATGCGCGAACTCGACAGACTGAAGATGATCCAGGCGATCGTCGAGATGGGACTGAAGCCCGGGCGGGCTGCCGAGCGGCTCGGGTTGAGTGTGCGGCAAGTCGAGCGGCTGGTAATCCGTTACCGGGCCTGGGGTGCCGCCGGGATTTGCTCGGGCCGACGTGAGCGTCCGGGCAACCGGAAGCTGGACGCAGGTCTGGCCGTACGGGCCCTGACGATCATCCGCGAGCGTTACGCGGACTTTGGCCCGACGCTGGCGTGCGAGAAACTGCGCGAATGCCACGGGATTACGCTGTCGAAGGAAACCGTGCGCCACCTGATGACCGACGCCGGCCTGTGGATCCCGCGCCGGCAGCGTCCGCCGAAGGTGTGCCAGCCGCGGGCCCGGCGCGCGTGTCTGGGCGAGCTGGTGCAGATTGATGGTAGCGAGCATCCGTGGTTCGAGGCGCGGGCGGCCGCAGTGCGCGCTGCTGGTGTATGTGGACGATGCGACCAGCCGGCTGATGGTGCTGCATTTCACGGCCACCGAATCGACCTTCAGCTATTTCGAGGCGACGCGGGCGTATCTGGAGCGCTTTGGCAAGCCGGTCGCGTTTTACAGCGACAAGGCCAGTGTGTTCCGGCCCACGCATACGCAGACCGGCGACCGGGGTGTCACGCACTTTGGCCGGGCGATGTACGAGCTGAACATCGACACATGGTGTGCGAACAGCAGTTCCGCGAAGGGGCGCGTCGAGCGTGCGCACCTGACCCTGCAGGACCGGCTCGTGAAGGAACTGCGCCTGCGCGGCATCAGCACGATTGCGGCCGCCAATGCGTATGCCCCCGCCTTCATCGCCGCCTACAACGCGCGCTTTGCGAAGCCGCCGCGGAACATGTTCGATGCGCACCGGCGGCTGCGGGAGGACGAGGATCTGGACACGCTGCTGACCTGGCGCGAGCTTCGCCGCGTGACGAAGTCGCTGACCGTGCAGTACGACCGCGTGATGTATCTGCTCGAGGATACGGTGGCGAACCGGAAGCTCATTCACCGGTATATCGACGTCTGGGAGTATCCGGACGGGCGCATCGAGGTCCGGGCGGATGGCGCTGCCCTTCCCTGCCTGCCGTATGACCGGCTGGCCGAGATCGATCAGGGCGCGGTGATCGAGCACAAGCGGCTCGGGCACGCGCTGCAGGTGGCGCAGGCACTGCAGGCGCAGCGTGATGACCGGCGGGCGTCGGGCTCGCCGTCGCGCACGAACCGGGGGCTGCCGGTCGAAACTGACCAGCGCAAACCGGGTACGAAGAAACAGCGCGAGTTCACACGGGACGACATTAACGGTGTGATCGTGGAAATGGCGCAACGCGATCAAGTGAAGCAACCGCGCAAACCTGGCCGTCGGTCTGCAGACACCCGCTGAACGGACTGACATGCCCTGCCCGTTCAGACGTTCGTCCTTCAACGCTATGTGAGATTTAATGCCTTAAAGACAGAGTCAAAAACACGACATCTGTATCTGGCCAGACCCCCGACATCTCGATCTGGCCTCGACATGAACTGTTAGAGCTTTTTAGAAATGTCCGCTACTTCGGTGCTAGCTTGCGACTACCTTCTTTAAGGGCTGAATGACCAAATCCATCGCCGTGCTCGAGTCTCGACCATGCTGATTTTCCAGCGCTTTGAAACCCATCGCCTCGTAGAAACCAACAGCGTTGGCTGCGGCATTGACCCGAATGTACGGAACGTCACTCTTCATTCCGCATTGCTTGATCGCCTCATCCAACAGAGCGCGACCAATCCCCATTCCGTGAACCCGCGGGTCAACGAACAGACTGCATAAGTTTCAGAACTTTTTGACAAGCACGACGTCGACGATGGTTTGGTTGATGACACATTTTAAGTGCAGGCATTCCAACGGGCTATTGATCGCCAGCCGCAAATTCTTTTGAACGTTCGCGATAAAAGCCGCTTTATCGGCATCGTCGGCTCGCACACTCGTATTGATCACATGGATCATCGACTGTTCTACCGTCAGCTCGTCGGAAGACTATACTTCGGCAATCAACATTACCAACTCCAATTTTTTATCGGCACGAACCGAAATTATTCGAAAGGAAGTCAACAACGTCTGGCGACAGCGCGAGATTGCGTGGACGGTCTGCAACGACGCTCAGACGACGGAATGCTCGTCCATTATCAGCGATACAGGCGTCTATGTAGACTGTCCCAAGCGGGTCGATGCCTGTCCCATGATCACGTTTGGTCGTCGATCCGTTCCGTGAACTCCGCGCATGCCGCCCCGGATTACGCTTCAAGGCGATCAGGCTGCAGACGGCCCAAGGTGTTTGTGAATGATTTTCCACCGATCTCCACCACGTACGACCACCGTGGTACCTCGCCCCGTTCCCGAAGCTGGTTGGCCATCGATCAATCCAGACCACTCAAAGCTATATGTGCAGGCGGCGCTGTCGTCGTGGACATAGGTCCAAACGACACTTTGATAGCGTAGTACTCGTTTTCTATGAGATCAAAGGTTGCTCTGACGGCACCTTCGATCGCGGCCTTTTTGAAGTAAGTCCCTTCATTGAAAATAAAGCACCCGTCTTCGTGAATCAACGGTGCGACTACCTCCCAGCGTTGAGTCGCTAACGCGTCTTTGTATTCTGCGAGCAATATGTTGTGGTTCATGTAATCTCTCTAGCGCTTGCACATCCCGGCTATCAACAATCGGGGCATTGATGTGGAACCTCGCCCCAAGCCGGCAGCCCCTTGTCGGCGCCACGCATTCGCCAGTCGGCTATGGCCACCGAAATCCCAATCCGCTTGTCTCGCGTGCGTTGACACAATTCGTGTAGTCAAGGCGTCACCTTTAATACGATCTACTCTGTTTCGTCACCCTGACGAGCGACCAATCGTAACCAAGCGCTCTCACGCGAGCCTCCAGACGGGCCCGGACTTCAGGGGCCGGGTGTGCTGTGCGTGTCAGTACCCATAGGTAGCGACCCGACGGCTCGCCGACGATCGTCCAATCATAATCGTCATCATGGTCTAGCACCCAGTAATTCCCGTAAAACGGCCCGAAGAATGAAACTTTCAGTTTCGCATTCGTCGTGGGATCGGCGATTTTCGCTTTGCCAACCGATTGCCTGAAATCGTCGGAGCCGCCGGGTTTGCGGCCGCGATTGATGACCTTGACCGTGCCGTCGTCGTTGAGCGAATACTCCGCTGTGACGTCGTCCATATCCCTCTCAAACGACGCCTCATAGCGGAATTGCTCGTACCATCGGCCCATGTATTTATTCAGATCAACTGATCTAGCCGGCTGCAGCACGGCGCGGTTGCCGACCGGCCCGGGTCGAGGGATGTATGCGCAGGCTCCCAGAAGTAGTGCTACCCCAGTTAGCGCGGTGACGATAATCTTCTTTTGCATAGTTGGATTGTCCTTTCAACAGCGGCGCAGGAAATATAGTAATCCTCTCGAAAGAACTGTCATGCCAAGAAATCAATTTGACGTCTACGGAAGGCAGACGCAGGCCGATTTCAATGGTCTCTGTCCGCCGCTGGTCGCCCGCGTTCGACTCCGATCGACCCAGCAGGACGGTCAGGTTTCTCCGTAGCAGTCGGTCAACGCCCACGCATTTTGGATATCGGGTTGCTTTTGAACCGTAATCACGGCGACCGCCAACTTCGCGCGTGCGGGGCGTAAAGATAGTCGTTGATCGTGCCTCGCACTGACGAGCACAGCAACCCGCTGGACATCACCTAAACTGACGTGCTGCAAAGGCGCCGTGCACAATGAGCAAAAAAAGTAGCTTCACAACTCGCCATAAAAAGTGTCGAGACTTTCCCCAGCGCTTCGGCCCTTTACAAGGCACGCACTGGCGCGGCGCTGGTTTGCGTCGACGTCAGGATCGGCGAACTGCTGTCATCAGCCGCTCGAACATTGGCACAAGCTGTTCGTCCGCAAGGGAAAGCAAGCCGTCTCCAACGTAAATCTCGGCCAGACTCCAACCCGGCACACCCGACTCTCTGACTCCATGAAACAGCCAGCAACCGTCGGTCGAAGCAATGGCATCACGCTGGGCGTTAAGTGCGTCAACGCTTCCGTCGAAGAAGACATGAAGCAGATTGACTTGCGGCATGCGCGGGAGCGTCCGTATTCCCTCTATGCCGTTCAAGCTTTCCGCAAAGGTTAGTGTCCTGGCGTATAGCTGGTCCATCATCGCTAGGCGGGTATCGAAATTCATTGCCGCGGAGATCAGCATTGGGCTTTGTGTAACGAGTCTACCGCCCATTCGTTGACGCCAGAGCTTTGCGGCCGCAATGAAGTCGTCGCTACCCGCGAGAACCGCCCCTGCGATTCCGCCGACTCCTTTATAGAGCGAAACGTAGACCGAGTCGAAACCATCCGCTATTTCGCCATATGAGCGACCGAAAAAGGCGCGGGATTCCCAAAGTCGGGCGCCGTCCATATGCAGCGGAAGGCCACATGCCTGGGAAGCCGACTTCAGCGATTGCAGCTCTTCCCAGTCCGGCAAACGTCCGCCGATCTCACGCATAGGAAGTTCGACGATCAAGCAGCCCATGGGTTCAGCGAGGGTTGCAACATCGTCAGCCAGTATGGGTCTGAAAGGCTGTCCGATTTTTACGCCCTGCAGCCGCAAGAGTGCTTGATAAGCCTGCGCTTCGTGATGTTCCAGATGGGACGTGACGTGGAGACCAAAACGCCCTGCTTGCCGGCGCTCGGTCCAGATCCGTACGGCGATGAGCTGAGCCATCGTTCCACTTGGCACGAAAATAGCGGCTGGCTTTCCCAGCAAAGCCGCGATTTTCTGCTCGAAGTGTTCAATCAGATCACCATCGCCATAACGATCGTGTTCGACGCCGTTCTCTTCGCACCAGTCGGCCATTCGTCGAAAGAGTGTTGCGGGGGTGGGCTCGATAAACCCGGGTACCTGGTGCGAGCAGTTGCGGCGTAAGAGCTTGCGATCATTGGCAGATAGCATGTTCAGCGTTGGTTGTGTTTGAAGTCGGAATCGAATCGTAGTCTAAACAAAAAGCCTGAGATTCTCGACCAGTGCGTCGATTGCCGGATCGGCGACGCGGCTCCGGACGAGGCAATCGATGTCTCAACGAATTCCCGATCCGGCGAATTCGACATCGCGACAAGCACGCTCGCCGTCGATGGCTGGTGTGTAGGACGATTCAGGTATCGACGTTGAACGTCCCGCTGTGGTCGACTGCCGTCTAATGCGACGTCCACATACGGCCCGCATTCTCGGTCAGCAAGGCCCCGGTTTTACAAGCGTTCAATCAAGCGCCGATCCCCCAACTCGCAATACCCATGACATGCCGCACGCGCCGCGTTCGCCGCGCCGTGCACGAACAGCGGCGCATCCGCGCGGCGCGACATCGACACCACGATCGACGGCGGCGAAGGCTGCAGCGGCAACTCCACCACTTCGCCGCGGGCGATCAGGTCGTCGACAAAGAGACGCGGAATCGCCGCCACGCCAAACCCATCGCGCACGAGTTGCACGATCACTGAAATCGACGGCGAGCCCGTGATGCGCGTATCCGCGAGCGGCACGCCATTGGCGAGCGCCAGCTTGCCGACGATGTCCTCCAGCGCGCGATGCGGCGCCGTTCCGCGCCCGAACGTCAGGATCGGATGACGCAGCACGCGTTTCGCAAGCCCGCTGCGCGAAAGCGGCAACAGACCCGCGCGCGCTATCCAGTGCACCGGATAGTTCGCGAGCGCGTCGCACACCACGGATTCCTCGTCGCTGCCTTCCACGCGAATGATGAGATCGAGTTCGCCCGCCATCAGCCGTCGCTGCAAAACAACGCTCACGTCCACCGCCAGCTCGACTTCGAGTTGCGGGAAGTCGTCCGCAAGACGCCGCATGTAATCGGCGAGCCAGCTATGCACGACCGTTTCGATCACGCCGAGCCGCAGCTTGCCGCGCATCGCGCCTTCATGTGACGCGGCGGCCTGCAACTGGCGCGTCGCTTCCACCACGGCCTTCGCATAGCCCAGCAGATATTCGCCGTTCGGCGTGAGCCGGAAATCACGGCTCTCGCGATCGACGAGCGTGGTCTTCAATTCGTCCTCCAACGCTTTCAGACGCTGCGAGATCGCCGCGGGCGTGGCGTGCAAAGCCGTCGCCGTGGTGCGGAAGCTGCGCAGCTTGGCCAGCGTGACGAAGGTTTCGAGAAAGCGCGTGTTCATAGGCAGAAGGTGGCAAAGGCGACTGGGAGAATTGCTCCAAAAAACTCATCGTGATTCGGGAAAACCCTGGATTACGTTAAGAAATTCTATTCACTTGTCGCAAATAAAACTAGTTGGCGTCAAATTTTCTTCTTTTCTATGCTTTGTCTGAGCGCAGAAACAACGGTTCGCGCAACTCACTTTGTATGCAGACGAGCCAGAGCAACCCGCACGAGCACACCGACACCATGACTCCATTCGAATTCCGCAGAGCCGTACGACATCGCGACTTCCGCGGCCCGACGGCCGGCCATTGCGGCGACTACGCGCAAGCCAATCTCGCGATCCTGCCCGCCGCGTACGCGCACGATTTCCTGCGCTTCTGTCATGCGAATCCGAAACCGTGCCCGCTGCTCGGCGTGGGCCAGCCCGGCGACTTTCGCGTGCCGGTGCTTGGGCGCGACCTCGATATCCGCACCGATGTTCCGGCCTACAACGTCTACCGCGATGGCGAGTTGAGCGAATGCGTCGAATCGATCGAAGCGCACTGGCAGGACGATTTCGTCGTCTTCGCAATCGGCTGCTCGTTCTCGTTCGAACACATGCTCGCGAAGGAAGGCATCGGACTGCGCCACGTCGAAGAAGGCCGAAACGTGCCGATGTATCGCACGGACATTCCGAACCAGCGCGCCGGTGTGTTCGGCGGCGAACTCGTCGTATCGATGCGCCCGCTACGCGGCGCCGACGCGATCCGCGCCGTGCAGATCACGAGCCGTTTTCCGGGCGTACACGGCGCACCCGTGCATATCGGCAATCCGGCGGAACTCGGTATCGCCGATCTCACGCGCCCCGAGTTCGGCGATGCGGTGACGATCCACCCGGGCGAACTGCCGGTCTACTGGGCGTGCGGTGTGACGCCGCAAACCGCGTTGATGGCCGCGAAGCTACCGCTCGCCATCGCCCACGCGCCCGGAAATATGCTGATGACGGACATCACCAACGCATCGCTGGCCATCTTCTGACCGTTCCTCCGACGCGCGTGGCCTGACACCACGCCGTCGAGCCACGACCCAATCACAGTATCTCGAAGCCATCCGGCCGACCGGCCCGGAGGGAATGACGCATCCCTACGCTCTTGCGTGGCTTCGCTCGTTACTCATGCGTCTATCCCGAGGAGCAGCAGATGGACAGCAAGACACTCACGGCAAGCGTCGAAGATGCCACCGACATGAAGCCAACGGCAGACAGCCCGCAGCTTTCCTGGTACGCGGAAGCCGGTCCGCGCGCACGCCGCGCGTTCTGGAGCTGCAAGGTCGGCTATATGCTCGACGGCATGGACACGCAGATGCTGTCCTTCGTCATTCCGACGCTCGTGGCCACCTGGGGCATCTCGCTTGCCGACGCCGGCTTCATCGGCACGATGACGCTGCTTTCGTCCGCGCTTGGCGGCTGGATCGCGGGGATACTATCCGATCGCATCGGCCGCGTACGCACGTTGCAACTCACCGTACTGTGGTTCGCGGTGTTCACCGCGTTGTGCGGTCTCGCGCAAAACTACGGCCAGCTGCTCGCCGCTCGCGCGCTCATGGGCTTCGGCTTCGGCGGCGAATGGACGGGGGGCGCCGTGCTGATCGGCGAAGTGATCCGCGCACGCGATCGCGGCAAGGCGGTCGGTCTCGTGCAATCCGGCTGGGCGCTCGGCTGGGGCATGGCCGCCCTGCTCTACGCCGTGCTGTTCTCCGTGATGGCGCCTGAAATCGCGTGGCGCGCGTTGTTCCTGATCGGGCTCGTGCCGGCGCTCCTCGTGCTCTTCATTCGCCGCTACGTGAAAGAACCCGAAGTGTTCGAGCAAGCCAAGGTTGCGCAGCAGGACGCGCAGGACATACCGCGCTTCACCGAAATCTTCGCACCCCCGCTGCTTTCGACGACGCTGCGCGCCGCACTCCTCACCACCGGCGCACAGGGCGGCTACTACGCGATCACGACATGGCTGCCGACGTTCCTCAAGACCGAACGCCATCTCACGGTGCTAGGCACCGGCGGCTATCTGGCGATGATCATCGCCGGTTCGTATGTGGGTTATCTCTGCAGCGCGTGGCTCACGGACCGCATCGGCCGCAAGCCGACCTTCATCCTGTTCGCGCTCGGCTCGATGGCGATTGCTTTCGCGTACACCTCGTTGCCGCTCACGAATGCGTCGATGCTGTGGCTCGGCTTTCCTCTTGGCTTTTTTGCGTCGGGCATTTTCTCCGGCATGGGCGCATTCCTCACCGAACTCTTTCCGACCCGCGTACGCGGCTCCGGCCAGGGCTTTTGCTACAACGTCGGCCGCGCGATCGGGGCGCTGTTCCCCGTGCTGATCGGCACGCTGTCAAGCCGGTTCGGCCTCGGCACGAGCATCGGGATATTCGCGGTGACCGCATACGGCGTGCTGATAATCGCCGCGCTCACGTTGCCCGAGACGCGCGGCCGCGAACTCGAATCGGCCTGAAACGTACCTTCGCATCCCGCTACTTTTTTCGCATCAAAGACCTCGACACCATGAAGCACGATCATAGCTCCGATGTTTGCACGCCGTCTCGCTGGCAGTTCTGGATAGACCGCGGAGGCACCTTTACCGATATCGTCGCGCGCCGTCCGGACGGCACGCTCACCACGCACAAGCTGCTCTCTGAAAACCCTGAGCAGTATCGCGATGCGGCCGTCGCAGGGATTCGCCATCTGCTCGGATTGCAAACCGGCCAAGCTATCACCCCGCACGACGTCGAAATGGTCAAGATGGGTACAACGGTCGCGACTAACGCCTTGCTCGAACGCAAGGGCGAACCGGTCGCGCTCGTCACCACGCGCGGCTTTCGAGATGTGTTGCGAATCGCATATCAGAACCGCCCGCGCCTCTTCGATCTCGACATCGCGTTACCGGATGCGCTCTATGAGCGCGTAGTCGAAATCGACGAACGCGTAAGCGCGCAAGGCGAAGTCGTCGCGCCGCTCGATCGCGTTGCGGCAGAACGCGCACTGCACGAGGTTTACGACACGGGCATTCGCGCGCTCGCCATCGTGCTGATTCACGGCTATCGCCACACGTCGCATGAACGTGAACTGGCAGATCTGGCACGTCGTATCGGATTCACGCAGATCTCCGTGGCGCACGAAGTTTCGGCGCTGATGAAAATGGTCTCGCACGGCGATACGACCGTCGTGGACGCGTATCTGTCGCCGATCCTGCGCCGTTACGTCGATCAGGTCGCGCACGAAATGCCCGGCGTGAACCAGCAGTTCATGCAGAGTAGCGGCGGACTGACACGCGCCGATGTGTTCCAGGGCAAGGACGCGATCCTTTCCGGTCCGGCGGGCGGCATCGTCGGTATGGTGCGCGCGGCGCAGGCGGCGGGCTTCGAGCGCGTGATCGGCTTCGACATGGGCGGCACGTCGACGGACGTCTCGCACTTCAACGGCGAGTTCGAGCGCGTGTTCGAAACACAGGTAGCAGGTGTGCGGATGCGCGCGCCGATGATGAGCATTCATACGGTAGCGGCTGGCGGCGGCTCGGTGCTCGGTTTCGACGGCGCGCGGCTGCGTGTCGGCCCCGACTCGGCAGGCGCGAATCCCGGCCCCGCCGCGTACCGACGCGGCGGCCCGCTCGCGGTCACCGACTGCAACGTGATGCTCGGCAAGATCCAGCCCGACTATTTTCCGCGCGTGTTCGGTCCGCATGCGAACGAGCCGCTGGATCGCGATGTCGTCGCGCAACGCTTTCAGGCGCTCGCCGACGAAATCTTCGCGGCGACGGGGCAGCGCCGCACGCCCGAAGAACTCGCGGAAGGCTATCTGGAGATCGCCATCGGCAGCATGGCGAACGCGATCAAGAAAATTTCCGTGCAGCGCGGCCATGACGTCTCGCAGTACGTGCTGACGACGTTCGGCGGCGCAGGCGGTCAGCACGCATGCGGAGTGGCCGACGCGCTCGGCATGACGCGCGTGTTTGCGCATCCGCTCGCAGGCGTGCTCTCCGCGTACGGCATGGGTCTCGCGGATCAAACCGCCATGCGCGAACGGGCGCTGGAAATCACGCTCGACGCAGCCTCGCTGCCAACGCTCGAAGCCGCACTCGATGCCCTCGCGGACGACGCACCCCGTGCCCTGCTCGAACAGAGCGTCGACGCGGCACGCATCACGACCGAGCGGCGTGTGCATCTGCGTTATCAAGGCACCGATTCGGCGCTTGCCGTACCCGCGGGCAGCGTCGACGCAATGCGCGCCGCGTTCGAAGCGGCCTATCGTCAACGCTACGCGTTCCTGATGGCAGATACGCCGCTCATCGCGGAACTTGCGTCCGTCGAAGCCATTGGTCATTCCGATGCGCCCGTCGATGCGGGCAACCTGTCGCCGCGCGCGGTAGACGACGCGCCTCGTGCGCAGACGGTCGTACGCATGTATTCGGGTGGCGCGTGGCACGACGCGTCGCTCTACCAGCGCGACACGCTGTGCGCCGGCGACACGCTCGATGGCCCGGCGATCATCGCTGAAAAGAACGGCACCACGGTGGTCGAGCCGGGCTGGCAAGCCGTTCTGACCGCACAGGGCAACGTGGTGATGACGCGTGCACAACCGCTGCCCACTCGCCGCTCGATCGGCACCGCGCCGACCCCGTGCGCCTCGAAATCTTCAACAACCTGTTTATGTCGATTGCCGAGCAGATGGGTTTGCGCCTGCAAAACACGGCATATTCGGTCAACACCAAGGAGCGCCTCGACTTCTCGTGCGCGATCTTCGACGACGCAGGCAACCTGATCGCCAACGCGCCGCACATGCCGGTGCATCTCGGCTCGATGGGAGAGAGCATCAAGACGGTGATCGAGCGCAATCGCGGCGCGATGCGCGACGGCGACGTGTTCATGCTGAACGACCCGTATCACGGCGGCACGCACTTGCCCGACGTGACCGTCATCACACCCGTGTTCGCCGACGGTTCGTCCAAGCCGCTCTTTTACGTCGGCTCACGCGGTCATCATGCGGATGTCGGCGGCATTACGCCGGGCTCGATGCCGGCGGACTCCTCGCATATCGAAGAAGAAGGCGTGCTGATCGACAACTGGCAGCTCGTCTCGGCGGCCGTGCTGCGTGATGCCGACACGCGCGCGCTGCTCGCGTCAGGTCGCTATCCCGCGCGCAATATCGCGCAGAACATGGCCGATCTGCGCGCGCAAGTCGCAGCGAACCAGAAAGGCGTGGACGAGTTGCGTCGCATGGTCGCGCAATTCGGCCGCGACGTGGTGCTCGCCTTCATGCGTCACGTGCAGGACAACGCGGAGGAAGCGGTGCGCCGCGTGATCGGTGCACTCAAGGACGGCAGCTATCGCTACGAACTCGACAACGGCGCGGTGATCGAGGTCGCGATTCGCGTCGATGCCGCGACGCGCAGCGCGACGGTCGATTTCAGCGGCACGTCTGCGCAGTTGCCCAACAACTTTAACGCGCCGAAGGCGGTCTGCATGGCAGCGGTGCTCTATGTGTTCCGCACGCTCGTTGGTGACGATATCCCGCTCAACGCAGGTTGCCTCAGGCCGCTGTCGGTAATCGTGCCCGACCGCTCGATGCTCAATCCGGTGTATCCGGCGGCGGTGGTATCGGGTAACGTGGAGACGTCGTCCGCAATCACCAATGCGCTATATGGCGCGCTCGGTATCGTGGCATCGAGTCAAGGGACGATGAACAACTTCACCTTCGGCGATGCCCACCACCAGTACTACGAAACTATTGCGGGCGGCAGCGGCGCGGGCAACGGTTTCAGCGGCGTCGATGCTGTGCAGACACACATGACCAACTCGCGCCTGACCGATCCCGAGGTGCTCGAATGGCGCTACCCGGTGCGGCTCGAATCGCATATGATCCGCGCGGCATCGGGCGGCGCAGGACGCTGGCACGGAGGTAACGGGGCGATCCGGCGCATTCGCTTTCTCACGCCGATGACGGCGTCGATTCTGTCGAACAACCGCATTCATGCGCCTTTCGGTGCGGGTGGCGGACGGGCGGGAAGACGCGGCAGCAATCGTGTCGAGCGCGCGGATGGTCAGATCGTCGCTTTAGGTCATATCGCGAGCGTCGAGATGGAGGCGGGAGATGTGTTCGTGGTGGAAACGCCGGGGGGCGGTGGTTTCGGGGAAGTCTAATTGCCGTACAGCGGGCTTGCGTTCAGCCTGGGCTCGTCGTGCCCCACTGGCATGGTTGACCGACCAGCCGTGGGTAGGGCGCCTCTCAGAGTAAAGCAGCCGTTCGAGGGTCTCGGACGCCAGCTCGCGCAATAGCGGGCAGTCTCCGATGAAGCTGCCTTACCGCTGTCCGGCGCCGAGCGTATGAACATGTATGGGAAATCGGATCGAATGGCGCTGACGCTCACCCATCGGAGTTGAGGCGACCGTTATACCCCCTCACGGTGGTACGTATATCGAACTGGTGCTATCGGCCATGAATTGTCCTCATCGTTTCGACGTTCGATCGAACATTTTCCCTTGTCGCGACAAAAGCCTGGATGACTGGATCACTATCAGCACATCGCCCGCCTCTATCATGCAAGGCGCGTCTTCATAAAATGACAATATGCGCTCGCCGCGCACCAGGCCCACCACCAGCGCACCGGGCAGCGCGTTGCTCCAGCAGCCTATTTCATGCGACGCGGCTGGACGCTCCAGCAGGTCCACGCGGCCGCGCGCCGACAACAGATCGCTAATGAACGGCACAAGATGATTGCTGGTTACCGAATCGGCCAGCAACAGGCCGCCGATCCTGGTCGACGAAACAATCACGTCGGCCCCCGCCTGGCGCAATTGCCGCTGGTAGGTCTGCTCCTGGATCCGCACGACAATCCTGGTATCGGGCGCCATGCTGCGCACTGTCAGCGTCAACAGGATCGCCATGGCGTCGTCGCTCACGCTGATGATCACCGCTTTCGCCAGCTTCACCTGGGCCTGCTGCAACAGGTCTTCTCTTGACGGATCACCGAGCAATCCGACTACGCCGAGCGAAATCGCGGCCTCGAGCGCCGCCTGCTGCGGATCTATCACGATGATCGCGTCCGGATCGACACCGCTTTCGAGCAACTCGCGTACCGCCACTGAACCCGTCAACCCAAATCCGCACACGACAACGTGGTCGCGCAACTGCTTTTGCAGGCGTTCCATACGGATTTCCTCGATGACGCGTTGAATGACGAACTGGTACGCGGTGCCCAGAAACACGAACCAGATGATGATGCGGATCGGCACGATAAAGAACGCGTCAATGAGACGTGCGCGGTCCGTCACGGGCACGATGTCGCCGTAGCCGACCGTCGCCACGGTGATCATCGTGAAGTACATCAGGTCGATGACGCCCGGTACTTTTCGGTAGGCATCTTTCAGACCGTCACGGTCCAGATACAGCACGGCGAACGCCATCAAGCACAGCCCAACCACAAGATAAACCCGCCCCAACAGCAGATGGTGCGGCGACGCCGCTGGACGGGTGAACAGTATGCGGGCGCCCGGCGCCTGCGACAATGAATCACCACGGCGCAGACGAAATCGGGACAGCTTGCGGCGTTTCTGGGACACGCTGCGGGCTCCGGAAGTAAAGCACAAACGATTCTGCAACGACCGATGCGTACTCCGATGTTGCGGCCCGATATGAAACGGCTGCGAGCCGCATCAACGCACACAGCATGACATCTGATCGTACGCCTTATGGCGGACGCCGCGACGCCTTCGCGTTCCGCGACAGCATATTGAGGCCCTCAATCAATGCCGAGAATGCCATCGCAGCGTAGATGTACCCCTTAGGCACATGCGAACCGAAACCTTCCGCAATCAGCGTCACACCGATCACGAGGAGGAAGCCAAGCGCGAGCATCACGATGGTCGGATTGCGGTGGATGAAACGCGACAACGGTCCTGCTGCGAACAACATGACCGCGACCGCTGCGATCACGGCAATAAACATGATCGGAATGTCGTCGGTCATGCCGACGGCCGTCACGATGCTATCGATGGAAAACACCAGGTCGAGGACCAGGATCTGGCCGATAGCGGACCACGGCGCAAGCGTCGACGCGTTGCTTCCAGAGTCCGCGTCAACGGCTGCGTGGGCAACGCAATGGTGGATTTCAGCGGTGGACTTCCATACCAGGAACAGGCCCCCAGCGATCAGGATCAGATCGCGCCACGAAAATCCATGACCGAACGCATGAAACAGCGGATCGGTGAGCCGGACGATCAGCGCCACCGTGCCCAGCAGACCCACTCGCAAAATGAGCGCGAGCGCGATGCCAAGCCGCTGTGTGCGGGCGCGCTGCGCTTCGGGCAACTTGTTGCTAAGGATCGAGATGAAAATGAGGTTGTCGATGCCGAGTACGACCTCCATCACGACGAGCGTTGCAAGGGCCGCCCACGCGGCCGGGTCGCCTGCCAGAGCAATCAGATAGTCCATACGGAAACCAGGAAGGACTTGAATTGGCGTTTCAAGGTGCGCGTGTGACCGACACGGCGATCGCCTCTGTATAGTCGAGCGTCAACTGGTCGCCCACTTTCACGTTATCGAGCAATTCCAGATGACGTACGCGCGCTTCAACCACGTTACCCTGGGGATCCTTTACCTTCAGCAGCCCACGCTTTCGATCGACGCCGAGCACGTCAGCAACGATCGTTGTGCGACGTTGCACACTACCGGCTGGCAGCTGGCCGAGCGGTGCGCTAGCGACGCTAACGGTTTCCTCGGAACTGCGAATCCAATTGCCGGGACTAACCGATATAGCCACCGCTCGTGTGAGCTTGAGGCGTACGTGATCGTTCGTCTTCAGCTGGTCGAAATTCTTCAGGCCCGACCCTGCTGCGAACACGAACGTCTGTCCTTGTGCATCGGTCACGTGGACCTCGCGCGTGGCTGGATCGATCGCGGTGATCGCCCCCGTCAATTGATAGGTATCCGTGAGCTTGATGCCTTTGAGTGAACCTGCGTGGTTCGATGTTTGCTGCGCGAGGGCCGGATAAGCGCTCACCCCCGCGAGCAGCAACGCACCCGACACAAACACAGCGGTGATGGACGTCATGGCAACACTCCTCCAAAGATGAACAGGAAACGAACGAGACAGGTGGACCGACCACGCACGCGAACCGACTTACGCTTTGCTGCCACCGACATCGACGCGTGCCCGGGAGAACCGCTGCTGTGCCAGCAGCAGGAGCGGCGTCGTGACCATCGACAGCGCCACCACAAGCGTCACGATCGACGACAGACGCTGGTCGATGACGTGCGCAGCAAGTGACGCCGCCAGCACCACGAACGCGAACTCGCCGCCCTGCGACAGCAGAATCGCAAAATACGCGCGTTGAGCGGCCGGCACTTCAAACCGGTTCGCCAGAAACCACATTGCCGCCGACTTGATGGCGACCAGCGCTACTACCAGCACCGCGATTCGCAGCGGTTCGCGCGTCAGCACGCCAAAATCGATCGACATGCCGACTGCGATGAAGAACAGTCCAAGCAGCAGTCCCTTGAACGGCGCTACGTCGGTCTCGACCTCGTGACGGTATTCGGAATCGGCAAGCAGGACACCCGCGAGAAACGCGCCCAGCGACATCGACAGGTGGACACTCTCCATGAGCAGCGCAATGCCGATCACCCAGAGCAGCGCAAACGCAGTGAATATCTCAGGCACACCAGAGCGCACGATCCGGTGCAGCGCAAAACGCAGAAGGAAGCGGCCGCCGAGCGCCACTGCTATGAGCATGGCCAGTGCTTTCGCAGTCACGAGCCACCGTGGCTCCGCGGCGAGATCGGCCGTAGCCGGTCCGAGCAAAGGCAATAGTGCAATCAATGGTATCGCTGCCATATCCTGGAACAGCAGAATGCCGAAGCCTGCACGCCCGGCGGGTGTATCCATTAACTTGCGTTGCTGGAGTTCGGCAATCACCATCGCAGTGGATGACAGCGCGAGTGCGAGTCCGCCGGTCAATCCGATCCGCCATGGTGAGCCAAACGCGCAGAAGATCGTCATCAGGAGCGCGGCGCAAAGCGCCATCTGAATCCCGCCATAGCCGAAGATCGTGCGACGCATCGCCCACAACTTGGTGACCTGCATTTCAAGCCCGATGACGAACATCATCAGTACGATGCCTAACTCGGAAAAATGGAGGATCGTGTCAACGTCGGTGACAAGCCTCAAGACCCATGGCCCAATCATGACGCCGGCCAACAGATAGCCGAGTACGGAGCCAAACCCAAGCCGAACTGACAGCGGCACCACGACGAGCGCGGCGACGAGAAAAACGACTACGTCAATCAGCAGCGCTTGCATATAACTTTTCCATGGAAAATTTCGCGTCTGCGCTCTCGCAGCGTCTCAGGACCGGGCACGGTGAGCAGAAACCGGATGGAGCGCATCATTTTTGGTCCCCCAGCTTGCCGCGGATCAGCGCCTCTGGATGGCGTTCGAGGTAGTCCGCCAGTGCGCGGAAAGCGGCAGCGGTACGCGAGAGTTCGCGCATCGCATCGGTGGTGCTTTGCTGCAGAGCGGTGTTCGGCTGCAGCGCACTGTTCGCTGAGGCCAAAGCCGTCTGCGCTGCGATGAGCGTGTCCCGAGCCTGCGGCACGACCTCGGTACTCAACTGCTTGAGGAGCATATCGGCACTGGCTAGCGCCTGTTGCGCGTCCTTGCCCATCCCCTCAAACGGCATCTTGTTCAACTTGGTCAACAGACTCGTAACCGAGTCCTGTAGCGACTGCAAACCACCGGAAACCGTCGGCAATTCAGGCGGGTTCCGGTTCCAGTCAATGGTGGCTTTGGGTGCAGCGGGAAAGAAATCGAGCGCGACGTACAGTTGCCCGGTGAGCAGACTCCCCGTTTTCAATTGCGCACGGAGCCCATGCTCGACCAGGAAATCCGCAAATCGATGGCTGTCCTGACTGACTCTGCCACCCGTTCCGCCCGCCTCGTATCGTGACGTGAAGCGCTCTGGATAAAGGTGTATCTCGACCGGAATGCTGAACTGTTTCGTGGCGGGGTCGAAGCGCGTATAGATCGCCTCCACCTCGCCCACCACAATCCCTCGAAATTCGACCGGCGCACCGACCGTCAATCCCCGTGCCGAACCGTTGAAATCAAACACATAGGCATCGACGATGCGGTCATGGCGCTTCATCGCCTCAGCACGGTCATGGAACAACTCGAACGTAGTCTTGACGGCGGCCTCGGACAAGTTCGCCGATTCCGCCGGCGTCTCGAACGCGAGGCCGCCGATCAGGATGGAGACCACCGATTGAGTGTCAACCTTGACACCGCCGCTGTCGAGCGATACGTCGATGCCACTCGCCTGCCAGAAACGCGAGTCGTCCTTTACGTACTTTTCGTACGGCGCATTGATGAAGACCCGCATCGTGACGCCGTTGCCGCCCGCGTCGAGCTGGTACGAAGTGACCTGCCCGACCTGCAGGCGTCTGAAGAAGACGGGCGACCCGACATCGAGCGAGCCCATATCAGGACCCTTTAGCACGAACTCCCGTCCCGGTACGTTGCTGGCAAAAACGGGCGGAGTATCGAGTCCGACAAAGTCGCGACGTGTCTTCTTCGCCGTCCCAACGTCCACACCGATGAACGAACCGGACAGCAAGGTGCCGATGCCCGAAACGGTGCCGCCGGAAATGCGCGGGCGCACGACCCAGAAGCGCGTATCGTCAACCAGCAGGTCCGCCGCGTCCTTGGTAAGTTCAGCGGTTGCGATCACGCTGCGGTGGTCGCGCGACAGGGTCACACTCTTGACCTCGCCAATATCGACGTTCTTGAATTTGACCCGGGTCTTGCCCGCCTCGATGCCTTCGCCAGTCGCAAAGCTGATGGTGATGGTCGGACCTTTGTCCTGCACCGCCCTGACCGCAAGCCAACCGCCGATCAGCACTGCGACGATCGGCACCAGCCACACGAGCTGCATCCGCCAGCGCGAGCGCGACGCGCCGAGCGCCTCGGGAATCTCGGGCAAATCGGGCCGCTCGGGAGGTCTAGCCATGATCTTTCTCCGCCTGGTCCCAGATCAGTCGTGAGTCGGCTGTCACACTACTTACACGTGCACGCGCCGAATATTACAAAGGCATCCTCACGATTGACGAGCGTGACCGACATCGTCCCATCTATCCTGTCAAGTACGATCGTCCACGCAAAGCCAAGCTCGGGCCCGGACGTCGTCGTCATCGCATGCCCGGTTGCTGCCGCAACGGCACCGTCATCTCCAGCCTCTGAGATCAAATCAATATTGGTAGTCGCGCTGGACAGAGACAATTGGACTTTGGTCCCATACCGCCCCAACGCGAACGTGTCCCATTCATCCCAATCGAGCGCAATAATCGCTTGATGGCTGGGCTCAATGAAGCAGCACGGGACCAAAGTCCAATACTCTTCGACGCGGACCGCTACTAAGATTGATTCGCCAGGTCGGAGCGTAGCGCGGGTGATTCTGTTCGACCTGCCCGATCCCAGCCAATGGTGGATGGGTCGGCTTTTTTGTCAGGATGTTTGGTCGTGCAGGATACCGCATGTGGCCCCACACTCGTGCAAACCTGGTACTGCTGATCGGCGCGCTTTGGCTCAGTGGCTGCGCACGCGTCGGGCCGGATTTTCAGCCGCAACACGAGGCCTGGACCGAACACTGGAGTACCCCGGCACTCGAGCAGGCCAGCGAGCCGCTTTCACAACCCGACGCCCGGCAGTGGTGGCAAGTGTTCGCAGATCCAACCCTCGAACATCTGATTGCCGAGGCCGATGCCCACAACGCAGGCGTGCAGATTGCCGGCCTGCGAGTGATGGAGGCCCGTGCCCAATTGGGCATTGCTCAAAGCGGGCGCTACCCGCAAGCGCAAGTGGCCAGCGGCGACCTTCTGTACCGGGATCGGCGGGAATCCGGCGGACAGAACCCGCAGCGCAAGAGCTTCTGGCAATACAGCGCGGGCTTCGACGTCGGTTGGGAGCTGGACTTCTGGGGGCGCTTCAGCCGCGCCATCGAATCGGCCGACGCCGCCTGGTTCGGCGCCAAAGCCAACTATGAAGATGCGCTGGTCCTGCTGCACGCGCAGATGGCGGAGACTTACTACGCGCTGCGCACTGCCGAGGCACGCCTGCGCATCGCCCGCGATAACGCCCGGCTGCAAAAGCGCAGCTATGAGATCACCGAAAAGCTGTTCAAAAGCGGCGAAACTGACGAGCTCGATTTTCAACAAGCCAAAACGCAGTATCTGAGCACCCTGAGCAGCATCCCCGACCTGGAAAGCCAGATAATGCGTGCCCACAATGCCCTGGCTGTCCTGATCGGCCAGCCCCCCGGCCCTTTACCGGAGCTGGCGCAGAACGAAGGGGTGGTCCCGCTGATCGATCGCGCGGTGTTGCAAGACGTGCCCGCCAACCTGCTGCTGCGTCGTCCGGACATACGCGCCGCCGAACAGCAGGTTGCGGCTCAATCGGCGCTCATCGGCGTCGCCGAAGCCGATCTTTATCCATCGGTGACCCTGTTGGGCAGCATCGTCTGGTCCGCCGGCTCGCTGGAGGGTATCCCCAACGGGCTGACGCTGATAGGTGGCCCCAGCCTGCGCTGGAACGTGTTCGACCATGGCGCCATAAAGAACAACGTGCGCGTGCAGGATGCCCGCCTGCAACAACTGATAGTCGCGTATCAGGACGACGTGCGCCAGGCGGCACGCGAGGCCGACGACGCCGCTAGTGGCCTGACCAAGGCACTGGAGCGCGACGCTATTCTCCGCGACGCCGAACTGGCGGCCAAGCGCTCACTGGCGCTGGCCAACGCACTCTACCGAGAAGGCTACTCTGACTTTCAGCGCGTACTGGATGCCCAGCGCGCGCTATCCACCCAGCAGGATACCTACCTGGTCAACCGCAGCAACGCTGTAAGCGATCTGATCGCGCTTTATAAGGCCCTTGGCGGGGGCTGGTACAGCGAACAACCGCTGGTTGACCCGGCTAGCCGCCAACAGATGCAGAAGCGCACCGACTGGGGTGATCTGCTGGATCAGCCGGGTCGTCCGTCCGCCGATACCAGCCTCCCTGTGCAGAGGTAAGTTTCCATGAGTGACGCCCAGCAACCCCCTGCAGCCCCCCCGCCGAGCGCGCCGGCGCCGGCGCCGGCGCCCGCGCCCGCGCCCGCCGCCGATCCGTCAAGGAAGGGGGTCAAGATGGTAGTGGTACTGATCATTCTAAGCCTCGTCTGGTACCTGTTGGCAGACCGGTTGACCCCCTACACGCAGCAAGCCCGCGTGCAGGCGTTTGTCGTGCCAGTGGCGTCGGAAGTGTCCGGACGGGTGACTCAAGTGTTTGTGCAAAACAATCAGGACGTCGCCGCGGGGGCGCCGCTTTTCGAAGTCGATCCGGAGCACTACAGGATTGCCGTTGACCGCGCCCGCGCCGACCTTGAGTCAATGCGCCGGCAGGTCGGCGCCAGTACAGCCGGGATCGATTCGGCGCGGGCCTCGTTGCGTGCCGCCCAGGCCAACGAAGTCAAGGCACGCCAGGATAGCGATCGACTCGGACGCCTCTACCAGGAAGACCCGGGCACCATATCCATGCGCCGCATCGAGCTGGCGCGCGCGAGCCTTGAACAGGCCATCAGCCAGGTGGCTGCAGCTCAGGCCGAGGTGCAACGCGCGCGCGAACAGGAGGGGGGCAGTGAGGAAGACAACGCCAGGCTGCAAAGCGCCGCCACGGCGCTCGAAAAGGCTGAACTGGACCTGTCCAATACCCGGGTGCGAGCACGTTCAGCCGGTCTCATCACCGATCTGCGCACCGATGCGGGTCAGTTCGCCGCCGCCGGTAACCCCGTCATGACACTGATCACCATCCACGACATGTGGATCAGCGCGGAAATGACAGAGAACAACCTGGGTCACGTCGAGCCCGGCACCCCGGTTGCCATCGCCTTAGACGCGCTGCCGGGCCAGGTATTCGAAGGCCGCGTGCGCAGCGTCGGTTATGGCGTCAGCGTTGGCCCGAGCGCCCCACCCGGCGGCCTGCCAACCGTGCAGAACAGCCGTGACTGGTTGCGCCCCGCCCAACGGTTCCCGGTGATAGTCGAGTTCACTCAGGGTGAGTTGTCCCGATTGCACGGCGTCCGTGTTGGCGGGCAGGCCGAAGTCATGGCATTCCCTACCCAGGGCAATCCGCTCAATCCGCTCGGCCGTCTGTTCCTGCATCTGATGAGCTGGCTTTCCTATGTCTACTGACCGCGCCGCGCCTGCACAGCGCCCCCTCCGCAGTCAACGTTCGCTGCGCCTTGCAAGCGGCACCGCGCTGTGCCTCGCGACCAGCTTCGGTCTGGACTTGCCCATCCCGATGATCGCCCCGGTGTTCTGCGCGTTTCTCCTTACCATGCTCAACCAGCCTCTAGCGCTCAAGGCTGGCTTAGGCCTGGCGTTGATAGCGATGTTGACCACCGGCAGCGGCTTGATGCTCACCCCTTTGCTGCGCTACTACCCGTTCAGTGGCGTGCTGCTAGTTGGCCTGTGTCTCTTCCTGACATTCCGCCTTGGTCTGCGCGGCGGCAACAATCTGGTCGTCCTCTTTCTCGCGGTGGGTTTGACCATGATTTCGGCCGCCGGCACCGCCAGTTTTGCGCTCGGCGTGCTGGTGATCGGCGCGCTGGTGAAAGGACTGCTCCTCGCGGTGCTGATGCACACCATCAGTCACGGGCTGTTCCCCGAACCAGCTGGGGCGCCGTCGGCACCGGCCGCAACCGTCCTGCCGTACAACGAAGCCAGCTGGATGGCGTTGCGCGCAACCGTTGTCGTATTACCCGCATTCCTGCTGACACTCACCGATCCGGCAAGCTACATGCCGATCATCATGAAGGCGGTCAGCCTCGGGCGTCAGAGTTGCACGACTACGGCCCGTGGTGCCGCTCGCGAACTACTCGGCTCGACGCTGCTCGGTGGGGTACTCGCCATTCTGTTCTGGTTTGCACTCAGTCTGTTTGTGCATCTCTGGATGTTCTTCCTGTGGATGCTGCTGTTCGGCCTGTTGCTCGCACGCAAGCTATATGCCCTCAACCCGACGCGATACCCGCCCAGCTTCTGGCTTAACACGTTCGTCACACTGATCATTCTGCTAGGTCAGTCGGTGCAGGACAGTGTCGCAGGCAAAGATGTCTATACGGCCTTCGCTGTACGCATGGGGCTTTTTATCGCCGTCTCCCTGTATGCCTGCCTGGTGCTGCAACTTCTCGATCAACCACGCCGTGTGCTGCGGCAATCTGGGGCCATTTAGTCGCCCAAACAGGAGATAAAGTCATGACTACGCCAGACATCAGAGCCGAGGTCCCCGCCACGGGCGGATGGCGTTTCAAGCTTGGAATCGCCATCTTCATCCTGGCCTTCGCGTTGTGGCTGGTCCTTCCGCTGGCGGGCTCCATGGGAGCCTCGGCTGGGCGCATCGCGGCACTGACGGGAGCGATTTTCGTCGCCAACAAAGTCCTGCTGGTGACCTGTATTGCGGTGATGGGCAAGCCCGGTTTTCAGCAACTCAAGGCGATGGTGTTCGGTCAGGCGAAACGTCTGGCACCCAGCAAAACTGTCGGCCCCTTGCGTCACACCATCGGGCTGGTGATGTTCTGCCTGCCACTCATCTCGGCGATGCTTGAGCCCTACGTAGACACTATCTGGCCAGGTCTAAGGCCGAACATCTGGCAGCTTCAGGTGCTTGGTGATGTCTTGCTGATAGCGAGCTTCTTCGTGCTGGGCGGTGATTTCTGGAGCAAGATCCGCGCTTTGTTCACCCGCACGGTATAGATGTGTCGGGAGCACGCGGTTACTGCGCTTTCTGCTTCACGGGGACTAAACATGAACATCGGCATTTATGGGACCCTCGTCGCGGCCTCGCTGGTTCTGTTGCTCGGCAACCGCCTCGTCGCATGGATTCCGGTGCTGCACACCTACACCATTCCAGAGCCAGTTGCCGGTGGCCTCGTCGTCGCGATTGTGCTGCTGGTGGTACGCGTCGCAGGGCACACCGAGGTGCGCTTCGACCCGGCGTTGCAAGCGCCCTTGATGCTCGCCTTCTTCGCAACCATCGGACTGAACGCCAATCTCGCGAGTCTCAAACAAGGCGGCCCGCTGCTGCTGCGTTTTCTCGGCGTTGTGATCGGCTTGCTGGTGCTGCAGAATGCTGTCGGGATCGGCCTCGCCTATGTGCTCGGCGTCGACCCGTTGCTTGGCTTGCTGGGCGGTTCGATCACGCTGTCGGGCGGACACGGCACGGGTGCCGCGTGGAGCAAGGTCTTCGCCGAACATCACGGCCTGCAATCAGCGACCGAAGCCGCCATCGCGTGTGCGACGTTCGGCCTCGTGATGGGCGGCATCCTGGGCGGTCCGGTGGCGCGCCTGCTGATGCGCCGCGTGACAAAGCCGGACGCGCAACAGACTGCCACGCCGCTCGATTCCTCACTCGCCTTCGAAGAGCCGAAAGCGGAACAAGCCACCACACCCGCCGCGTTTATCGCCACGCTGGCGCTGATCGCAATCAGTCTGGCCGTAGGCGAGGTACTCTCCAACCTGTTGGCCGGCACGGCCTTCGAATTGCCGACTTTTGTCTGCGTGCTGTTTATAGGGGTGCTACTAAGCAATGGGCTCGCACTGGTGGGCAAGCCTATCGCCGCACACGCTGTGGCACTGCTCGGTAATGTGAGCCTCGCGCTGTTTCTCGCCATGGCACTGATGACCCTGAAGCTGTGGGATCTGGCGGCGCTGGCGTTGCCGGTCATTTCGATTCTCGCCGCGCAGACGGCGCTGATGGCGCTGTACGCGATCTTCGTGACCTTCCGCGTAATGGGCCGTAACTACGACGCTGTTGTACTGGCCGCCGGCCATTGCGGGTTCGGTCTCGGAGCGACGCCGACCGCAATTGCCAATATGCAGGCGGTCACAAGCCGCTTCGGCCATTCGCATCTGGCGTTTCTGATTGTGCCGATGGTCGGGGCATTCTTTATCGACATTGCCAACGCCATCGTCATCAAGGGGTACCTCGCGTTGCCGATCTTTCATTGACTGGAACAGACTTTGAGCAAGGTATCCACCCGCGTCCGATCCCGAGCACTGGAACGTATTGCAAGTATCGCTCCAGGTTTGGCTACTCTCGTTCATTACCGTACCCGGGACCTGAGCCACGATCTCGTCGCGGGCCTCTGTGTTGCGGCAGTTGCATTGCCTGTCAGCGTAGCGTACGCGCAGCTCGCGGGTTTCAATCCTGCCGTCGGTCTATATTCGAGCATCCTGCCGCTGGTCGCCTATGCGCTCTTCGGCACATCCCGCCAGTTGATCGTCGGACCCGACGCTGCGACATGTGCGTTGATCGTGGCTGCCATTTCGCCGCTGGCAGCGCTCGGCTCTGCGGCGTATCTGTCGATGTCAATCACCCTCGCCCTCGGCGCAGGCCTGCTATGCATCGGCGCCAGTTTCCTGCGGCTCGGCGTGTGTGCGGATTTCCTGTCGCGTCCAATTCTGGTCGGCTTCATGAATGGGGTAGCGCTGTCGATCGTGCTCGGTCAGATGGGCGCGATACTCGGCTTCAAGGTAGAGTCGAACGGCATCATTACGCGCCTGGTCGAGGTCGCGGAGAGACTCAGGGAGACCCACTTTCCAACGCTCGCCGTCGGTCTGGCTTCGTTCGTCGTGCTGCTGGTTTCGCAGAAGCTATTGCCCCGCGTGCCTGCCGCACTGATGACGCTGGCGCTTGCGGCACTCGCAACAAAGGGCTTCGGGCTCGACGCTCAAGGCGTGCGGATCATCGGGCCGGTGCCGGCTGGCCTGCCAGCGTTGTCTCTGCCGCACACCACGCTCGACTCGCTCAGCACGCTGTTTGTCGACGCAGCCGGGATCGCGTTGATCGCGTTTTGCAGTGGCATACTGACGGCACGCAGCTTTGCCGCAAAGAATGGTTACGACATCGACGACGACCGCGAACTGGCGGCGATCGGTGTCGCGAACATCGCTTCAGCGCTATCGCAAGGCTTTGCGGTAAGTGGCGCCTCGTCCCGCACTGCCATGAACGATTCCGCCGGCGGCCGCACGCAGGTTGCCGGACTATTTGCAGCCGCAACAATCGCTGCTGTACTGGTGTTTCTTACGGGCCCGCTTCAGTACGTGCCCATCCCTGCTTTGGGCGCCGTGCTGGTGATCGCTGCGGCATCGCTGGTTGACGTCGCAACGCTCACTGCGCTGTGGCGGGAATCAAAAGGCGAGCTCGCCATTTCGATCGTCGCGACCCTCGGCGTCGTTACGTTGGGTTCCATGCAAGGCATCCTGCTCGCCGTGGTCCTGGCGCTACTGCGCTTTATCCGGATCGTTGCACGGCCCTCATGCGAAGTGCTCGGCAAGGTGGAAGGCATGCCTGGGTTTCACAGCGTCGACCGGCATCCGACGGCCAGATTCATCCCTGGGTTATGTCTGTTCCGTTTCAATTCTCCCATCGTTTTTTTTAACGCACGCTATTTCAAACGGTCGGCGTTACAGTTGGTCGATACGGTCGGCCCCACGCCGCGCTGGTTCGTGCTGGACGCAATAACGGTCACGTCCGTCGACGTCACCGGCCGTCACACGCTTATTGAACTTCAGCGCGAGCTCGCGGCACGCGGCGTTACGATGGTGGTGGCCGGCCGCCACACGCAAACACTCGAGTGGCTGAGAAATCGAGGCCGGGAGGACGCTGGGCCGCCGTGGCCGCATTTTCCGACTCTGCGCGAAGCGATCCGCGCGTTTCGGCGCGAGTCGGCCCGTAAGGCTACGCCTCCCTCGGATTCAACGGAAGCTCGCGATTGAACCACCGCTGTCATACCCGGCTAATACCAGTCGACAATGGCGTGCTACACGCTCAAAAACGAAAGCCGACTCCGGCCTCGATTAAATCGGTATCGCGATCGTAGCGTGTGACGATGCGATTCCAGGTGACCCGTGCTAACCAGTGCTGGCCAAGCCGATAACTGGCCGATACCGAGACGAGCCCCGAGATGCGACCGTCGCCGGTCCGATTTTGCGGCAGGTCATCGTTCTGCGTGATTGCGACGTAGGGGCCGACGCCGGCGGACAATGTCAAACGGTCATCGAAAAAGGCGCGCGTGGCCCAGAGCTGAGCCGCGGCACCGTCCCGGCGCGACTGAACATGGCCACCTTCATGAATGTATGAAGCGGTCACATCGAGGTACCGCCATAACCCCCGCCTGTATTCCACGCTCTCGGCGACAGCTCGATTCCGAGCTGTTGCTGTTCAGGATCGTCTCGCCGACCATCGCAGTGACTTCGTTTTTTGTGATGTTCGCGGTGCGTGGGATGGGCCACTGCCGTGGGGCGCGGTATAGGACGAAGGTCCAATAGCCGCTTTTACACCAAACCCATAGTCTATTGATTCCACGACCGGCCTGCCGCGTCGAGGCAAACAACATTCAGCGGAACCGGTCCCGCCTGGACAAGGCAGCGCGCAGGAGCAGCCGAAACCTTCAGGAATCGATGCGTGGATAACGGGATGAGCACTGTGACCGGCAACGCGATTCGCAAGGCGACCGATGGCATCGCCGACTTCCTTAAACTGGAATCGGCCGGCGGCTTACTGCTAGTGGCCGCGGCAGTACTCGCGCTGATCTGCAGTAACTCGCCGCTTCGGCAGGCATATGACGATCTGCTGAAGATCCCTGTGGAAGTGCGCTTTGGATCGTTCGCCATCGCGAAACCCCTCCTGCTGTGGATCAACGACGGTTTCATGGCCGTCTTCTTCCTCCTGGTCGGGCTGGAGGTCAAGCGCGAAGTGATTGAAGGGGACCTGTCCACCCCCGCACAGGTCGTTCTACCGGTCGTCGCCGGGTTGGGCGGAATGGTAGTGCCCGCAATCATTTATCTCTTGTTTAACCACGGACATAGCGCAACCTTGAATGGCTGGGCCATTCCCACAGCCACTGACATTGCATTTGCGCTCGGCATTCTTTCCCTGCTCGGCAACCGGGTGCCGGCGTCGCTGAAAATATTCCTGACCGCAGTCGCAATCGCCGACGACCTGGGCGCGATTGTCATCATCGCGCTGTTTTACACCGCGGAGCTTTCCCTCCCGATGTTATTTTTGGCAGCGGTGGCCATCGCGGTTTTGATCGCCTTGAATAGGCAGAAAGTCACGCGCATCGCACCTTATGTAATAGTCGGTGTGATCCTGTGGGTGTTCGTTCTGAAATCCGGCGTTCACGCAACGCTCGCGGGAGTTGCAGTCGCTTTCGCCGTGCCGGTGAAGTCGACGGACGCTCAGGGTCACGCGCCCCTGCACCGGCTTGAACATGGCCTCCACCCATGGGCGGCCTTCGGCATTCTGCCGATTTTCGCTTTCGCCAATGCCGGCGTCTCGTTCGCAGGTGTCACGGTGACTGCGCTGGCAGAGCCACTGCCGCTCGGCATCGCCTTAGGTCTTTTCGTCGGTAAGCTCGTCGGTGTCTGTGGTGCAAGCGCCGCGCTGATTCGGCTCGGTCTGGCCAGGCTTCCCGAGGGAACCCGGTGGCGCCAGCTGGTTGGCGTCTCCGCGCTGTGTGGGGTCGGCTTCACCATGAGTCTTTTCATCGGCTCCCTCGCTTTCGAAGGCCCCGAATATTTCACACCCCTGCGGTTAGGCGTGATTGTGGGCTCAACACTATCGGGCGTTGCCGGTTATCTGTTGCTCAGGTTCGCGTCGAGTCATTCCAAAGGAAGTTCATAGCACGGCGCCAACTCATCGTCGCGAATCGGATAGATCCACCCTTCAACGCACACACGACACGTAGCCGACGTGCGCATCGTGGTAAATGCTTACCCGACCATCGCTCAAATTGACGACCTTGTGGAAACCATCGCCGGCGAATGTATGTGACCAGTACACGCTGGCGCCTCCCCAGCCATAGACGCCTCCTGCGTAATGCGAATCGCCTTTGGGTGCGACGATCGCGTAACTGCTCTTCATAGCTGCATCGTCAGTCTTGTTCGCGTAGGCGAACAGCGCTTTCAGTTCTTCGAGTGTCGGTAGACGCATATCACGCTTCGAACACTGGTACAGCGCGTCGTGATAGTCGTACTGAGCCACCCGGACCCGACTGAAAGTGTCTGGGGCGCTCCTGCGCGCGCCCGGAGTCTTTTTCTCCCACGAATAGCGCTGGGTGACAGGCCGGCTAAAGCAGGTCTTGTCGCGAGAGAAGACCGTCGAGCCACCGCCGACCATCGGATACGTCCCTTCAGCTCAGGATTACCCACAAGTTGGCTGATCATGCTATTCGTTTTGCCTGAAGAGGCGATACATCTTCGTGATCTCATGCAGTATCAGGAACCCGCGCCACATGACTGTGGGGCCGGGCGGGTGATCAT
>Ga0302220_10000646_pt1 | contig 28897 bp, 31 predicted proteins | sample II_Palsa_E1_3_FD_194572 | JGI IMG/M metagenome (GOLD analysis project Ga0302220, IMG submission 194572) | Peat permafrost microbial communities from Stordalen Mire near Abisko, Sweden - II_Palsa_E1_3 | ecosystem: Environmental > Terrestrial > Soil > Palsa > Peat permafrost | place: Sweden...
AAGTTTTACGGGCTCAGCCCTATCAGGCAGGCAAGCCCATCGGCGAGCTGGCGCGTGAAATCGGCATGCCGGAAGCCGATATCGTCAAACTGGCCTCGAATGAAAACCCCTTGGGCATGTCGCCTGTGGCGCGGGAGCAGGCCAACGCTGCGTTGCTGGACGCTGCGTATTATCCGGACGCCAACGGCTTCGAGCTCAAGGCGGCTTTGGCGCAGCGCTTCGCGGTGCCGCAGGACTGGCTGACACTGGGCAACGGCTCGAACGATATCCTCGAATTGCTGGCCAGCACGTTTTTGGCGCCCGGCACGTCGGCGGTATTCTCGCAGTACGCATTTATCGTTTATGCGCAGGCGACGCTGCGGGTGGGAGCGCAAAGCATTGTGGTGCCGGCGCGCGAGTATGGCCACGATCTGGACGCGATGCTCGCGGCCATCCGCGACGACACCTCCATGGTGTTTATTGCCAATCCGAATAACCCCACCGGCACTTATCTGAGTGCGGCCCAGCTCGAAGCGTTTATCGCGCGGGTACCGTCGAGCGTGGTGGTGGTGCTCGACGAAGCCTATAACGAATACCTGCCGCCGGAACTGCGCGTCGACAGCATCGCGTGGGTGCGCCAGTATCCTAACGTCGTCATCACCCGGACGTTTTCGAAGGCGTATGGCTTGGCCGGCTTGCGAGTGGGTTACGCGATTGCGAGCGCCGAGACCACGGAGTATATGAACCGGATTCGCCAACCGTTCAACGTCAGCAATGTCGCGCAAGCCGCCGCCATCGGCGCGTTGCAGGACGACGCGTTTCGCCAGAAGACGTATGAGACCAATTTGCAAGGTCTCGCGCAATTGTCGAGCGGCCTCGATGCGCTGGGCATCGAGTATGTGCCGTCGCACGGCAATTTCGTCCTCGCGAAATTCGGCGGACAAGCGGCGCAGGTCAATGCCTATCTGCTCAAACACGGCATTATCGTGCGGCCGGTTGGCGGCTATGGGTTGCCTGAATGGCTGAGGATTTCGGTCGGCCTGGAGGAGCAGAACACCCGTTTATTGAACGCGCTGAAAGCGAGTGCGCTGACCCGCTAATCGATAGTGCGGCTTGCTCGTGGCGTTTATTTGCAAAGGTTGAGTCATGTCAGATCTGAAGATGGCGGTAGTGGGGGGCGGGGCGATCGGTGGCGTGTTGGCGGCGCGTCTTGAACGGGCTGGGCTGGCGCCCACGTTGTTGGCGCGAGGTAGGCATTTGGAGGCGATTCGGGCGCGTGGGCTGAAAGTGCTCGACGAGGATGGTTCCTATGTGGCCCGGTTGAAGGCGACCGATAGCCCGGCTGAACTCGGGGTGCAGGACATCGTATTTATCTGTCTGAAGGGCTCGGCGCTGGTCGAAGCCGCAGCGACGCTGACGCCTCTGATCGGCCCCGCGACGCGTATCGTTTCGGTGATGAACGGTGTGCCGTGGTGGTTTTTGAATGGACGCCGCGATGCGCTCGCGGGGCATCGGCTCGAGTCGGTGGATCCGGGTGGCGTGGTATCGGCGGCATTGCCGCCGGCGCAATGCTGCGGCTGCGTGGTGCATTTGTCGTCGGCTGTGCGCGAACCGGGCGTGATCGCGAAGGGACGTGGCAATCAGATGATCGTCGGTGCGAGCGCCGGTCAAACGGACGCGGGTATGACACAGATCGCCGAGTTGTTGCGGCAGGCGGGCTTCGATGTTGAATTGAGCGCGCAGATCGAGACGGCTATTTGGACGAAGCTGTGGGGCAACATGACGATGAACCCGATCAGCGCGATTACGGGTTCGACTGCCGATGTGATACTCGACGACCCCTTTACTTGGCAACTGGTCGTGAACGTCATGGAGGAGGCTCAGCGCGTGGGTGCGAAGCTGGGCATCGAAGCGGACATGACCGCTGAGCAACGCAGCGCGCAGACACGCAAGTTGGGGGCTTTCAAAACGTCGATGTTGCAGGATCTCGAAGGTTCACGACCGCTTGAGATCGATGGGCTCGTGGCGGCTCCGCGTGAACTTGCGCAACTTACCGGGGTGGCGACGCCTTGGTTGGATACGATACTTGGGCTCGTGCGGCAGCGGGCGATGAACACGGGGTTGTATCGGTATGACGTGGGCGATGCGCCAACCGTTTAGCTTACTGTTTTCGACGATCGCTGGTTGCTCAGTCAGCCTGGGATTTTTCTGAAATTCGACAACGTTTGCAATCCTATAAAAAGACGGCGTGATAGTGTCGAGCGTATGGACTAGGTGGGTCCTGAAGCTCCGCACTGCGGCCTTTAAAAATGGATAAAAGATGCAAACAGAAATACTCTCAATTGTCCCGAATAGGGACATTCTAGACACCCTGTCGGACAGTTTTCCGGTCGGCACGTCAGGTTTCTGAACGCGCGACCGTGGGTGCTCAAACAAGGGTCGTCCATGTTCACGATCGATGACTTGCGCGCAGGACGTGTGGTCAGCGTCGTGTTCTATCCCGGCTGATCCATCGCGTCCGTGAACTCTGGGGTCCGTGACTAGGCTCGTCCCGTTTGAGCGATCACAACCGCTAATGGTCTGTGGAGGTTTTTTTCGATGAGGCGTTTCAACATTTTGCAGGGCGATCCGACGACCGCAGGTCACGACAGTAAAGTGATCGGGGCCGTTGGGTCGGACACCAACGTAGGCCGGACGATTGCCCTGGAAGGGGACGATGTCTGGTGCGGTGTATGCAGAACTGTGGGAAAAATCGTAGGCGACGGTCCTCGTTTGTCCCAGACGTTTCGCCGGCGCCAAGCCGCACTTAATGGCGATCTGTGCATGTGCCAATGCCGTCCCGTCCCACGGCTGATCAACACCGAGGAAAACATGGAGCAGACAATGACCACGGACGAGGTCATTGAGCAAGGCTACGGAACCTGGGTCGGCATCAAGCCTCATGACGAGCAGTTCGTGTTGTGTCACAAGCACACGGGCAGACCGTTAGCGGGAGTCCGATACCGTGTCAGGACCGACCGTGCTCGCGTTATTCACGGCGTCACCGACGCCGACGGCGCTACTCAGCGCATCGAGACTAAGCGGGCCGAGGGGCTTCGCGTGGACATCGCCTTAGAGGATTTAACAAATGGCTGAACAATGGATCGAGGTCGGTTCCGGTATCACCAACCCGACACCGAATTCTAGTGTAGACGTTCTAGTTGGGCTGCCGGAACCAATTTGTCCCAACATGACTGATAGCGAGTTCGGCACGATGATCCTGCGATTGCGGGATCAAGCGGTGAGCTTCGTGGATCTTCGACTCAAGGGATTGGCCCGGTGGAATAAGGACGATCAGGCGCGAGTGGTGACTTGGTTCGGCGTCAGCAACGATGACATCCGTGCGCGGTTGACCAGCGGCCTCACGGCGGTGGCGCGGGTGCTGCGCGGCCTCACTGCTAAGAACTTTGTGCGTTACTCGGAGGGCACGGTGCGTCACTTGGGATGCCTCCCCAACCCGAAGTTTCCGCAACATGTAGTCGCGGAAGTGTGCCAACCGGACACGTCGACGCATACGATTTGTCTGCACGCGAACTTCTGTAGCATGAGGCCCATGTCATACGGAAAGGACAGCATGGTGTCCACGATCATCCACGAATGCACGCATTTCATGGACACGTTCCACACTCAGGACCATCAATACTTCATGAGCCAATGCTTGCTTTTCGCCAAGTCCAACCCGACTCTGGCGATCGACAACGCGGACAGCATCGCGGGCTACGTGGTCTATGAGGATTAACGCGCCCCTAGCTTCCTTGCTGGTGCCGTTGGCGATAGCGTCTGCGCACGCGTGCTCACCCGTGAAAAGCATCGACCTACGTTTCAGCGAGAACAGCGCCGTGGTACCCGGTCTAGAGGTTATGCGCCTGGCCCACTGGATCGCGGACCAAAACCGCACATACCCCAACCAGCAAGGAACATTTGTAGGCGGACTCGCCGAAACTACAGAGCGCAACGCGAGGGAGCTAGCGATGCAGCGCGCAAACCGGGCGAAGACGCTCCTGCTCGATCTGGGCCTGGGAAAAGCGCCCATCGAGGTCAAAGCGCATGTCTACACCCCGGAGCAAACCAAGGACCTTATGAACGACGTGCACCGGGTCGAAATAGATTTTCTGCCCGGCTGTCCGCACGAATGCCCGTGTCAGGTGGCGCACGAATCGAAGATAGGCGGTCCGAGCGAACTACCGTTACCACAAACTGGCGAATGAGCATCCCCATTATCAGTATCAAGGGCCGCAAGGCCCTTTTTTATTACCTTTACCGCGCCACTTGCACTACCGTTTCGGCGACTTGCCTCGACCGACAAAGCGCCTGCGCTCTTTTGCATAGAGCCCGACCTTATTCGTAAGCGGAGTGCCTACTCCTCGGTCTAGGTGTAAACCTTACCTATAAAAAATCATTTCATATGTGAAAATATCCCATCGCCACTAGGTCGAAGCGCGGCCCGTGGAAGCAACGGCTAACGAAGGAGCAACGATGGGACAACGGGTGCAGGGTAAGAACATTTTGATCACCGCCGCGGGTAAGGGCATCGGTCGCGCATCGGCATTGATGCTGGCAGGCGAGGGCGCGCACGTGTGGGCCACCGACGTCGACGAAAACGCGCTGCAACAATTGCAAGCAGACGCCGGCACCGGCACGACCCTGCGTACCGCGCGGCTCGACGTGCTCAACACCGCCGAAGTCAAAGCCTTCGCCGCCAAAACCGGCGCGCTCGACGCCTTGTTCAATTGCGCGGGCTTTGTCCACAGCGGCAACATCCTCGCGTGCGAGGAAACGGACTGGGATTTCAGCTTCGACCTCAACGTGAAAGCGATGTACCGGACCATCCGCGCCTTCCTGCCGGCCATGCTGGAAAGCGGGCGGGGCGCGTCCATCATCAACATGTCCTCAGCCGCTTCCAGCGTCAAAGGCGTGCCCAATCGCTTCGCGTACAGCGCATCGAAAGCCGCGGTCATTGGCCTGACCAAAGCCGTCGCAGCCGACTTCGTAGGCCAGGCGATCCGCTGCAACGCGATCTGTCCAGGTACCATTGAATCACCATCGCTGCAGGGCCGCATCGCCGATCAGGCCGCACAATCGCACCTGAGCGAAGCGGAAGTGCGGGCCGCATTTGTGGCCCGTCAACCGATAGGCCGGGTCGGACGCGCTGAAGAAGTCGCCGCATTGGTGACCTATCTGGCCTCCGACGAGTCCGCGTTCACTACCGGTGCGATTCATATCATCGATGGCGGCTGGGCGAATTAAGCCCGGTAATTTCAACCGATCCACTCACAGAGATTTCTCATGAAGCTGATTCGCTGGGGCGCCGACGGCGCCGAAAAACCCGGTCTGGTCGATCAGACCGGTACGCTGCGCGACCTGTCCGGCGTGATCGCCGATATCGACGATGCCGCGCTGTCGCCCGCAGGGCTCGCACGGCTGGCCGCGCTCGATGCGCAGCAACTGCCCAAGCTGGACGCATCGGTGCGCTTGGGCGCGCCGATGGCCCGCATTTCGAAGATCGTTTGCGTGGGCCTCAATTACGCCGATCATGCGGCCGAATCGGGTATGCCGATTCCCGCCGAGCCGGTGCTATTTCTCAAAGCGAACAGTTCGCTTTGCGGCCCGAACGACGCCGTGGTGATTCCGCGCAATTCGGTCAAGACCGACTGGGAAGTTGAGCTGGGCGTGGTCATCGGTCAGCGCGCTTCCTACGTCGACCTCGAAAACGCACTCGATTACGTCGCCGGCTATTGCGTGGTCAACGACGTGTCCGAGCGGGAGTACCAGCTCGAACGCGGCGGTCAGTGGGACAAGGGCAAGGGCTGCGATACCTTTTCGCCGATCGGGCCGTGGCTCGTCACTCGCGACGAAATTACCGACCCGCAAGCGCTCGGCCTTTGGCTCGAAGTCAACGGCAAGCGTTTCCAGAACGGCAACACCAGCACGATGGTGTTCGGCGTGCAGCATCTGGTGAGCTACATCAGCCAGTTCATGACCCTACTGCCGGGCGACGTGATCAGCACCGGCACGCCGCCGGGCGTCGGGCTGGGCCAGAAGCCGCCGGTCTACCTGAAGGCCGGCGACACAATGCGGCTGGGGATCGATGGCCTGGGCGAGCAACGCCAGGTCACGCGCGCCTGGAGTGCTGCAACGAAGTAAGGCAAACGGCGCTCCCCCGGAGCGCCGAAAACAAAAAAATCAGGCGCAGCGTCATTCAATGTGCCAGGAGACAACGATGTCCAATGCTATCCCCATGCCGGGCCTGGGAGCCAACAGCACGGTGCTGGAAGAAGCCGCTTATCGCAAGGCGGTCTGGCGGATTGTGCCGCTGTTGATCGTGTGCTTTATCTTTGCGTATTTCGATCGGGTCAACATCAGCTTTGCGAAATTGCAGATGCAGGGTGACCTCGGGCTGTCGAATGCGGCTTACGGCCTGGGCGCCAGCATTTTCTTCGTCGGCTATTTCATCTTCGAAATTCCGAGCAACCTGATTTTGAGTCGCGTGGGTGCGCGCGTCTGGATCGCGCGCATCATGATCTCGTGGGGCATCGCGTCCGCGGCGATGATGTTCGTCACGTCCGAGAAGTGGTTTTATATCCTGCGCTTTATCATCGGCGCGACCGAAGCCGGTTTCCTACCCGGCATCATCCTGTATTTCACGTACTGGTTTCCGGCCAAGCGGCGCGCGCGTATCAATGCGTGGTTCATGACCTCGATTTCGATTTCGGGCGTGATCGGCGGCCCGCTCTCGGGTTTCATCATGACGCGCTTTGCGGGCGTGAATGGTTTGGCCGGGTGGCAGTGGCTGTTCCTGCTCGAAGGTCTGCCGACCGCGTTGCTGGGTTTGGTGGTGTTGATGGTGCTGAAAGACCGCATTGCCGACGCGCACTGGCTTAACGCCGAAGAGAAGGCGGTATTGCAGACCAACCTCGACCGCGAGCAGCACGGCACCGAACATAAACTGATGGACGCCTTGCGCCAGCCGGGCACCCTGATGCTGTCGGTGATCTATCTGTTCATGCTGATGGGCTTGTACGGGCTGACCTTCTGGATGCCGCAACTGATCAAGAATACCGGCATCGCAAGCCCGATGACCATTGGTTTGCTGACGGCGATTCCCTACGCGGCAGCGGGCGTGGGTATGGTCGTGCTGGGCAAGAGTTCGGATCGCAATGGCGAACGCCGCTGGCATCTCGGGCTCGCTGTGGCGCTCGGTGGCATCGGTTATATCCTGAGCGCTTATTTCGGCGGACACGCGACGTTCGCTCTGATCGCACTCGTGATCGCGGCGGTTGGTGCGATCGGATGCTTGCCGGTGTTCTGGACTTTGCCGCCGGCATTTCTGAGCGGCGCGGCGGCGGCGGGTGGAATCGCGCTGATCAATTCGATCGGTAATCTCGGTGGCATCGTCAGCCCTTATCTGGTGGGCGTCGCGGTCGACGTGACAGGCAAGCCGGCGGCGGGGCTGTATGCGATCGCCGGTGTGATGATCCTCGCTGCGCTGCTGATTCTGTTCGGCTTGCCGGAACGTATCGCCAAGCGGGATACTGCGCTCTAGCCGAGCCCCGGGCTCGCCCCTGCCTATTTGTTGAGTACCATGAGCCCAGTCGCAAAAGATGCCACGGATCCCCCTCGTTACGCCGCACCCGCGCTCGAGAAGGGGCTCGATATTCTCGAAGCGCTGGTCGATACGACCGATGGCTACACGCTCAATGAACTGTCGCTCAAGCTGGGGCGCACCGTCAGCGAAATCTTCCGGATGCTGGTGACGCTGGAGCGTCGCGGCTACGTCGAGAGTGACCGCAACGATCGCTACACCCTCACGCTCAAGCTGTTCGAGATGGTGCACCGGCAGCAGCCGATCAAATCGCTGACCGCCGTGGCGTTGCCCTTATTGCGCGAGCTGGCCAATACCACGCGGCAATCGTGTCACTTGTCGATCTTCCAGAGCGGGCGCGTTGCGGTAATCGCGCAGATCGATAGTCCCGAGCGCTGGTCGTTCGGGCTCAAGGTCGGTGCGGTGATGGGCCTGACCGATACGTCCTCGGGCCATGTGCTGCTGGCGTTTCGCGATTCCGTAGAACGCTCGCGGATGCTGGCCGCGCATATGCGCGTGGAAGGCGAGCTCGATGTCGACCACAAGCAATTGACGCGCACGTTCGCGAAAATTCGCGCGTCCGGGCATGAGCTGGTCCCGAGCCGGCAGATGCGCGGCGTGACCAACATCGCGTTTCCCGTGATAGGAAACGCGGGTCATGCCATTGCAGCGATCAACGTTCCGTATGTGGAGCGCATCGACCAGAAGATCAATCCGGACGTAGAAGAAGTTTGCCGGCTGGTCGGGGAAACGGCGGCGCGCTTGTCCGCGCTGATGGGGTTCAGCGGTTACAACCAGCCTTGAGTGCGAGGCGCCTCAATCCACGCCGACGATCACGCTCGACGCCTTGAAGATGGCCGTCGCCGCTTTGCCGCTCACCAGGCCTAGCCGGTCCACACTGTCGTTCGTGATGATCGCGACGACCTGAGCACCGCCTGCCGCCGTGATCGTGACTTCGTCATTGACTGCGCCTTGCTTGACTTCCACCACCTCGCCGACAAAATGATTCCGAGCGCTGGTTCGCATTTTCGTGCTCCATATTGAATGCTCGTTTGCCAAGTTGCGGCGCACGGCGACGAGCGATTTTTGAGAGGGGACGAGTCAGTATATCCGGATGCGCAACCGCAGGCGCAGCTGGCCAGAACCGCAGCCGACTTGCCATTGAAAGGAATAAGAAAGGGAATAAGGCGGGAAATATGGAAAACGGAGAAGCGAATAAGTAAACCAGTTAGCGTAATATACCGTCGTTTATAACGCTATGGAGAATCGAATGATTCGCAAGCTATTAATGTCCGTTACGGTGTTGGCAGGCGTCGCCGCCGCGAACGTATGCTCGGCTCAGGACAGCACGGTGAATGTCTTGTACGCCGGATCGCTGGTCAATCTGATGGAGCACAGCGTAGGGCCCGCCTTTAACAAGCAGACGGGCTTGAATTTTCAAGGGTATGCGGCAGGTTCCAATAAAATCGCCAACGAAATCAAAGGGAAATTACGCCGCGGCGACGTATTTATCAGCGCGAGCCCGAAGGTCAACACGACGCTGATGGGCGCCGACAATGGCGATCACGTTACCTGGTATGTCAATTTTGCCGAATCGCCGTTGATGATTGGTTATAGCGCGCGCAGCAAGTTCGCCGACGATTTTAAAACCAAGCGTTGGGACGCCGTTTTGCAAGAACCGGGGATCCGCATCGGCCGTACCGATCCCAAGCTCGATCCCAAAGGCGCGTTCACCATTGAAATGGTGACCAAGGCCGCCGATCTTTATCACGAGCCGGATCTCGTCCAAAAGACGCTCGGTGCGCCCGATAATCCTGCTCAAGTGCTGCCTGAGGAAACCTTGGTCGGACGCTTGCAATCGGGCCAGCTCGACGCCGGCTTCTTCTACTCGACCGAAACCTCGGACCTGGCGATCCCTGCGATTCTTCCCGCACCGGAACTGCACGCTAAAGCCAGCTATACGCTGACGATACTCAAGGATGCTCAGAACCCAAGTGGCGCGGCCGCCTTCGTCAAGTTCCTGCTAAGCGACCAAGGCCAGGCATTGCTCAAGGCGCATGGTGTGGAAGTGACCAAGCCGACCGTAACTGGCGATGCGCAAGCGATACCGCAATCACTGCAGGGCGTGATCGCTGCTCATTGATGTGACACACCCGGTCACACACCCGGCAACCCGCGCGCGGGCGCCGACGTGCAAGGCTGGCAGCCACTTGCACCGCGTCCACGCACAGGACGGGTTTTATTTTTGCGGGCGCTCGCGCAGAGGGCTCGCAGTCACTTTTGCGGGAGCCCGCTTCGTGCGCCGGCGAGGCAGGGCGGCTTTACTGTCCAATAACGGCAATAGGCCCGGCTCCACTCCCTGATAGTGGCGATCGAGCACATATTGCGCGCCCAACGCAAAGAACGCCGCATCGAGGCGGCCCACCTCGTCGGCGAAATGCTCGATCTGTTCCGCCGAAGCGACCGCTTTCGGCAAACCGAGCAACGCCAACGCCTGCGCCGACGCCGGGCGAGAAAACAGCAGCAGGTCCAGCACTTCGCGTGCCGCCTCGGCGCGGGCGATCATTACCTGGAGGTCTTTTTGCCAGCCCGTTTGCGGCGCATGGGCAAGCGCGCCGAGTTGCCGCAAAAGGCTTTCGATCGACGCTAATGCACCCGCACCCGCCGCATCGACTCCCGCACCCACTCCCGCCCTCGTACCGACATCCGGTCGGGATGCGACGACTGTCGAGCGATCCTGAAATATGCCGACCACGCGGCGCAGGCTGTCCTGCAAGTGCTGAAACGCCAGCACAACCTGGCTGATCGCCAGTACCTTGCGGCTGATTTGTTTCGGGACGCTGGCCGGCATAAACCTTTGCGTCAATCGGTTGTAGATTTCCCCGAACTCGACAGTTCGGGATTCAGGTGCGGTTTTCACATTCACTCCAACTATTTCACGGCTCTCGTTGTATACGGTAGGATATAACGAAAGGCAAGTCTATCGCACGGCCGAGGTCGTGTTTTATGCATTGGGAACAAGAATGTCGAAGAAAATCAAATCTGCCGAAGAAATCCAGGCCATCATCAATGCCCAGATCCGGGAGAGCGGGCTCGACCCTTCTTTTTTAGTCAGTCGCCCGGTCCGACTGCTCGATTCCTACTGGGTCGGCCCGAACTGGAAATTACAGGACGTGCCGGTAGGCGATGTGCGCCAAGTCAGCGCGGCGGCACGGATCATCAAGGAAGCGCTCGCCAATTATTCGCTATCCGACTAAAACGCGGGCGACACGCTGCGTTTCCGCTATCGCCACGGCAAGGGTGCACACCGAATGTTCGTCAGACAGCTTGAATATCTCGTGGCACTCGCGCGCGAACGACACTTCGGCCGCGCGGCCGAGTCGTGTCATGTTTCGCAGCCGGCGCTTTCCGGCGCAATCCGACATCTCGAGCAAGAACTCGACGTGGTGATCGTCCAGCGCTCGCATCGTTTCATCGGATTTACGCCCGAAGGCGAGCGCATTCTCGCGTGGGCCAGACAAACGCGCGCGGCACTCGACGGATTAAAGCAAGAGGCCTCGGCATCTCATGCGCAGTTGAGCGGCGTATTGCGTATCGGTGCGATTCCGAGTGCGATGCCGCTCGTTTCGCAGCTCACAGGTGCATGCTGGCGCGACGCACCCGGTATCTCGTTCCAGGTGTTATCGCTGAGCACCGAAGAAATTACGCGCCGGCTCGACGCGTTCGAACTCGACCTCGGGATGACCTACCTCGAAGACCCGCGTCTGGACGGATTTCGTACTCAGCCGCTCTACCAGGAGCGCTATGTGCTGCTGACGCAACGCAAGACCTTCGCTACCTCGCCCGTGACATTGACGTGGCAGGATCTGGAAGGGTTGCCGCTTTGTCTGCTGACCTCGAATATGCAAAACCGCCGCATCATCAATGCCGCGTTCCGCCGAGCCAGGGTTCAGCCGACTGTCGTCGTCGAGACCGATTCGATCTTCGCGCTGTACACCCATGTCAAATGCGCGGGCTTATCCAGCGAGGTGCCACATAGCTTGCTGGGCCCGTTCGCACTGGATGACGACGACGTCCATCCCACCCCGATCATGCCGAAACTGCTGCACACGGTTGGGCTAGTGGGAATCAATCACGACAACATGCCGCCGTTGCAATCCACCGCGTGGCGAATCGCTTCGACGATCGACATCTCGCCGGAACTCAATCGGCGAGTGCCACGGCGTCGCGTTTCAGGCGTCGTGAAATAGCGGAAACAGATTTTTTAGAAGCCGTCTGAGCGGCAGCTTCCGCCTCGCGGTATAGATGCACGATCTCGGCGCCAAGCTCGGTGAGCCGCGCACCACCGCCGCCTTTGCCGCCGGTCGCGGTCGATACGAGCGTGTCGTCGAAGCATGCGTTCATCTGCTCGATCAGCAGCCACGCGCGCCGGTACGACATTTCGTGTTCCCGAGCGGCGGCCGAGATGGAGCCGGTTCGTTCGATGGATTCCATGAGCGCGATTTTCCCGGGCCCCAACGCTATGGAGTCGTCGACCATGAAGCGTAGTCGGAATTGAACGCGCACGGGCATGGAAAGCGGGGAGTGAGTTTAGGCTCATCAAGTTTAACCCACGAGGTCGAAAGTCTGACAAAAATCTCCCCTGTTCCCGTGAGCCGATAGGGGGTGCTTATGGGTCTACGGCGCGGTCATGGCAGATTCGTGGCAGATTCGCGCCCGACCGACAGAACCGCGCACGCTGCACACCGTTATATCCGATGGTATATTACGGTGGCGTATTAATCGAGTCGCTGGGCTCTCGGAGTTTCAGCTCGACGCACCGAACTTGTTCATGTATTCAATGAGAGACATTGCGATGCAAGCTCCTCCCTTCAAGCTCGCGACCGCGCCTAGCCCTGATGGCCGGAACAACTATCATCCGCTTGCCGATTTGTGCTGCGCACAGTCTGACAAGGTTACGCAAGTGCAGACCGAGGTCCCGCGCGAAGTGTCGCCGCGCGCGCGTCTGATCGACCTCGATCCGATTTTCCACTGTTCGGTCATCGGGACCTGCCTGAGCACGGGCGAGTTGCGCAAGCTTGTGCCTCGCTTGACTGGCCTGGACCGGGAGCGGGCCAGCGATCTTGAGATCCACCATGCGGCTGTTCAAATGGCTGGAGAAGGGGGCTTGGGAGCAAAGGCGTTGAACAAAGCGCTGGAAGCGCGTTTCGAAAGCACACTCAAGCAATACAACAGCGTGAAAACCGAGGTCGAATTACGCGACCTGTGGCGCCTCGCGCTGAAAAATGGCGAAGTGCCCGCGGCCTATTGGGCGGTCATGACGCACCATCACACGACGCGCGAATTGCGCCAACTGGCGTTCGGCGACGTGCATATGTTGTCGCATCTGGTCGGGGCGGCCAATCGGGCCGATATTCGTCGGCTGGTCGCACTTGAGCAGGAAAACAGCGAACTGAAGGCGAAAATCGAACGCCAGCAACTTCGCTTGAGCGAGATGAGCAGTGAGCGCGATGCCCAAAGGCGGCAATTCGACGCGCAGATAAGCCAGCTCGGCAAGCTCGCCGAACGGCAAGCGCGCGAATCGATAGTGCATGACGCCGATCTCGCCGGCGAGGTGGCGACGTTACGATCGACCCTCGCCGCGCGGGACGAACTCCTCGCGCGCCATACCAGCCGTCGAGACGCGGCCGAGCTCAGGGCGCTGCAGGAACACGATGCGGTTCAAGTCCTGCAGGCTCGAGTCGATCGAGCGCTGGAATTGATCGACACCATGCAATCCGAATCGAACGCGGTCGAGAAGACGCTGTCTCAGTCGCTATCGCGGTCATTGTCGCAGTCGTTGTCGTCGCCGCGCGGGGGCGGCATGGCGAGCGAGGGCTCGCTGGATCTTCTGCGTGACAGGCGCATCGTCTACGTCGGAGGGCGGCCAAGTTCGAATGCCACATTGAAGCTGCTGGTCGAGGCCGCCGGTGGTCATTTGACGGTGCACGATGGCGGCGTCGAAGACCGCAAAGGCCTGCTGGCCGCGGCGCTGCCGCGCGCCGATATGGTTGTGTTTCCGGTGGACTGCATCGATCACGATTCCGCCGCCACACTCAAGCGCGTGTGCACACGCCATCAGGTTCCGTATTACCCGGTGAGAACCGCCAGCGTCGCAACCTTCGTGGCTCTGATTGGCCGGCTCAAGTCGAATACGTCCGGCGGCGCTTCAACGGGCACTTCAACGCATCCTCCGTCACGTTTCTGCCTGCGGCATGGCTAATGCGAAAACACATGAACCAGGGCCGCGAGAATCTCGACTGCAATGCCGAGTCCCACGCACAACACGACGATTACCACCGCGAATACGATCAACATTCGCTTGGCACCGATACATTGTGAGTTGCTCGGACTGCTCGCCTGTACCGATGGGAAGCGGGCGGCGGGCTCGCCGTCTTTTTGTAGCGTCGGCTTAGTGTTCAGCCGGTCATCGATGGACATGCACTTCTCCTGATACGCCGTGGCAAAGCGCTATTCTGTGCGCATGGATCAACACGCATTGATCGATATTCACCCAGCAAGTACATGCGCGTGAGTCGCGGATAAAAATACACATCGTTCGCATCGCATTGCGGCGCGATCATCCGGACACTGCGCATAGTGCGCTTCCAAGCTTACAACGTACCTGCAATTATGCAAATTAGAGGGGCGACGGGACCGCAGGAGTTCCTGCTTGCGACCGCGGGGATTTCGCCGTGTTCGGCTTGGGCGAGATGGGGATGGGGCGCGGCTTTTAAGCCACGGCCAGTCGGCGAGGGCAGTTATCGCACGTGGGCGCCATGACGAAACAGCCCCGGCCGTCCTGCTTGGCCCGGTACATGGCTTTATCGGCCATCGCCAGCAAACGATCCGCGCTACAGCTACCTGCACACACGGCGATGCCGATCGATACGCCTAGCGCGTAATCGACGTTATTCCAGCTCAGCGGCTGCGCCACCGCGGCAATGCATTTTGCCGCCAGGATGTGCGCACCATCTTCCGCCGGTTCCGTGAGATCGGGCGCCAGCAGAATGAACTCGTCCCCACCGACGCGCGCCAACGTGTCTGTCGCGCGCACGACGGTCTGGAGCCGCCGCGCGATGCCGATCAAAGCGTCGTCACCGGCCTCATGCCCGAGCGTATCGTTGAGCGGTTTGAACCCGTCGAGGTCCAGGAACAACAGGGCAACCCGGGTGCCGTTACGCTGCGCCCTGGCCAGCGCCTGCTGCATGCGCTCGGCCAACAAACTGCGATTGGGCAGCCCGGTCAGCGCGTCTTGATGAGCCATGCGCTCAAGCTCCGCCTGGCTGGCGGCGAGCTTGGCCAACAACCGGTTGAACGCCAGCGTCATATGTCCGACTTCGTCCTGGTACACCACGGGCAATTGTTCGAGCGAGATCTCGCCATTCGTCATCCGCGTAGCTAGCGCGGCCGCGCGATACAGCGGGCGCAGCATCCAGGTGACGAGGCCGCCGACCACCAGCAGCACAACTACGACCCCCCCGATGCTGCTCAAGATCACGTATCTTTGCAGCGTCGCGACCGTAGCGAGCGCTTCCGCTGTGGGCAGGCGCGCGACCACGAACCAGCCGGTACTTGGCACGGGCGACATCGCGGAGATCTCCTCGACGCCCTTGGCATTGAGGGTCACGCCGCTGCCGCGCAAGCCTGCCATGGCCTGGTCGTGCAACGGGTTGACGCCAGCCGGCGGTGTCGGTTTGAACACCATGGCGGGGTCGCTGGAGCTGATGAACAACTTGTCGCGCGGCGAAACCAGCAGGAACCCACCGGTTTGCCCGATCCGGCCGTTGCGCACGCGATCGAGAAAACCGGGTGCGGCGAGCGCCGTCGTGCCTGCGAGGATGGCGCGAACGTGCCCGGCCCGATCTTTGATGGGCGCCGCCATCGGTAGTGCGGGTTGTTTCGAGTAGGGGTCGATCAGCGGGTGTTCGATGACCGGTTGGCCATCGCGCACCTGCGCGAAATCCGTATCGCCCGCGATCGAGGAGCCGACGCGCCCGGGAACAGGCGGGAAGTCGGCCAATACTTTGCCATTGGGATCGGCCACCACCACCCCTAGCGAAAACAGCGGCATCAACTCCTGGCGTTGCTGCAGCCAATCACGCAGACGTTCGGGATCCCCCAGCAAATCTTGCGGCAAGGTGCGCGCCAGTTGCGCCAGCAATCGACGGCGTTGGTCGAGCTTGTAGTCGACGTCGCGGGCGGCGGCGTCCGCCAGGGACACTTGCTGCGCCGAAAAAACCTCTATCAGGTTGTCGCGCAGTATCTTGGAAAGCAATATATAGCGAGCTGTCGCTCCAACGATAATCAGCACCACCCCGAAAACTATCAGGCGTGTGACCAGGCTATTGGTAACTCGAGTCAGATTCATCGCTGCATCTTAGCCGATTAATATAGGGGAATAGCGAATGGAGAACGCCGATTCGATATTGTGAAGCAATCGTGCAACGTAATAATAAGACTGTCAGGCCATTCCAGAAAGTGACATGTCTCAACGCGCATGTCTTAATGCGCTTGCGACGGACGATACGTGCCTACGCGCGAGCGGGCGGCCTCTTGCGCGCGCCGGCGCCCTTTATCTTTATACTGCCTTCATAAAACCCGGCGGGATCGCCCCCGGGCCATTGGTATACACGCATGGAGCTACGAATGAATACTCCGACCGGACCTGATGCGCCGAAACATGACAGCGGTAACACTGCTGATCACCATCTCAGGTTTCATCTTCCCCACGCGCACCTTGATCCCGTTTTCGGTAGCGACTGGTTCGCGCTTAAAGCGGAGGGATTCGCCCGTTTCTTCGGCACGCCGACATTTCTTATCGGGCAAACGCTTATCGTCGCGGTATGGATCATTGTCAATGTGGCCGGGTGGACCAAGTTCGACATCTATCCGTTTATTCTCCTCAACCTTGCGTTCAGCCTCCAGGCGGCCTATGCGGCGCCCCTGATCTTGCTGGCGCAGACGCGACAGGCCGATCGCGACAAAGCGCATGCGCAAGCCGACGCACTGCACCGCGAAGAGCTCGCGTTCGCCAGCGAAACCCGCGAGAAAGCGGTCGCCGATCAAACCGCCAAGCTTGCCATTCTCGTCCAACAAAATACGGAATTGACGGAAATCACGCGCCAGTTGAGCGAGCGGATCGAAGGTTTGACCCGTGAGCTTCACCGCAAGGTGATGGAAGACAAGCCTTAGGGGGCGCTCGCGCAGATACGGCAAACGCCCGCGTAGCCGTACTGACAGTGACGCCAATAAGCGACCCCGAAGCGACCCCTATACGGCAGCCATGACCAGGATACGATAATGACCGAAGGCCCGATGCAAGGTGCACCGCTCTTTTCCGTGGAGCACGATATTGCACGAATCACGCTGAACCGTCCAGATCAGCACAACCGGATCGACCCGGACGATTTGCCGCTGTTGGCGCAATACGTGGCCGATGCCGAACGCTCGGGGCGCGTGCGGGCGCTGGTCATTACCGGCGCGGGCTCGAAAACCTTCAGTTCGGGCTACACGCTATCCGCGATCGCTGAAAAGCTCGATCGTGGGTTCGAGCTTTTCCTCGATGCTTTGGAAAGCTGTGCGTTACCGACCATTTGCGCCTTGAATGGCAGCGTGTATGGCGGCGCCACGGATCTGGCGCTGTGTTGCGATTTCCGTATCGGCGTGGTCGGCTCCAGGATGTTCATGCCAGCCGCCCGGATCGGTTTGCACTACTATCCCGGCGGCATGCGCCGTTACATCACGGCCTTGGGGCTCGCTAACGCGAAACGCCTGTTCCTCACCGGCATGACGCTCCACGCGGCCGAGATGCTGAGGATAGGTTTTTTGACCGACCTCGTCGAGCCGCATGAGCTGTCGGACCGCACCGCCAGCTATCTGGAGGCGATGGCGTCCTGCGATATCGACGTGATTCGCGCGATGAAGCAGCAGTTGAACCGGATTGCCGCCGGCGACCGGGCCGCGATCGAATCCCGCTCCGAGTATGAAAAATCGCTGTCGTCGACTTCGCTGCGCGACCGGTTGGCGGCGCTCGCGGTTTCTCCAAAAACGAGCTGACCTGGCCATAACAGGCCACAAGAGGCCATCAGCACGGGGGCCGGGCGCTACTTGCGCGGCCTTATCGGTGGGCGCATGATACGGCCTTCAATCGCAGACCGGCACTCCTCATGGCAGTTACATCATCTAAAAAGAAATCGGACTACCGTAGCATCGCTATCGCGCTGGCTATCTGCGGATTCTGGTTTTTGCTGGGCTCGTTTCTGCCGATCTGGCATTCGACGGCGCACGTCGACAGTTGCCCCTTCAACGCTGCCGGCGATGTGATTCCGGACGGGTCCGCGGACGGCGTGGCGACCAAAAACGCGAATATGTACTTCGTGCATCGCGCCGGCGCGCCCGATTCATTGCTGGCCAAATGCCTTGATCGGAATGCCTGCAATGGGCCGTACTCGCAGATGCAAGGGCATCTGGGCGAGCCAGTGCATGTCGAATATTGCGGGTCTACGGTGACCCGTGTGACGCTCTCGGGCACGGAAATCTTCAAGACGCGGCCCGTGACGCTGGAGAGCATCAACGCCACCAACTCGCACGAACGGCTCGCACTTCAGTTGATGGTTGCGCTGTGCTTCGCGCTGAGCCTGTATTACCTGGTCAAGCTGCGTCGCCTTAAAAATACGCCGGGCACGCCGCAGGCGCGGTTGTAGGGCTTCAAAAAAAAGGCTCAGCATGGAGCTCAGGCAGCTCAGGTATTTTGTCCGTGTCTGTGAACTTGGCAGCATGGGTCGCGCCGCAATCGATCTGGGGGTGGTCACGTCGGCATTGAGCCAGCAGATCAGCCGCCTGGAAGGCGAACTGTCGACGCGGCTGCTGCACCGCTCAGCCACGGGCGTGTCGCCGACCGACGCCGGGCTCGCGTTCTGGCGTCAGGCGCAACTGGCACTGCGCAATATCGAGGACGCCACGCGCGCGGCGCAACAGGCCAGGCTTTCCGGCCACGTCAGCGTGGGCTTGGCGCCCAGCACCGGCGGCGTGCTCGGGCTGGCGTTCATGGAAGCGATGCGCTCGCGCTATCCCGAGGTGCGCCTGCGCATGGTCGAGGCGCTGTCCGGCCACCTGACCTCGATGTTGAACGCGCGGCAAATCGATCTGGCTATCGTTTTTCGCGAGGACATCGGGCAGCGCTGGAACGTCACGCCATTGCTCGACGAACAATTGTTCGTGATCGCCGCCCAGGGGCTAGCCGATTTCCCGCAAAAGCGTTCCGTGCGCTTATCCGCGCTTGCCGACTTGCCGCTCATCATGCCCAGCGGTTCGCACGGGCTACGTGCCTTGCTCGATCAGTCGTTTGCCCGGGCAAAGCGCGAACCGCGCATCGTTGCCGAGGTGGACGGCCTCGCGCTGCTGATGGACGCGGTACGCGGCGGCTTGGGGGCGACCATACAGCCCGGCGCGGTCCTTACCCGCTATGCCGACGCATCGCTGGCAGTAGCGCGCGTGAGCGATGCGCATGTGCGCCGGCGCAACCTGCTGGTCAGCCTGCCGGAACAGGAATTGTCGCCGGCCGGACTGGCGGCGCGTGTCGTGCTCACCGATGTCGCCACGGTTCTCGTGCAAGCGGGGCATTGGATCGGCGCACGTCTTCACGAATCGTGAAGGGGTAGTTCGGCTTAGCTACTAGCGGTGGTCACGGGCAGGGCTGCAACGAATCTGACGATGCTTACACCTTGCTCAGGCGGCGCTTTCATCACCTGACGTTCTATGGATTCATGTTGTGTTTTGCCGCTACCTGCGTGGCCACGTTTTACGAGTAAGCCAGCGGTGGCCGAGACGACCAAAGATGCGACGCAGAAGCGGGGATTAAGCGATGCCGAAGCGACCCACGAAGTCGCCGCAATGAAAGGGAACTGTCATGTATGGTTAGTGTTAACACGACTTAGACAACCCACGATAAAGCCTCAGAATCGACAACAGAAATCGCTAAAAAAACCATCTATCGATCTCGCAAAAACCTCCCGGTGGCTTAGGTACGCCATCTGGAAATTATCGGCATTACTTAATTCCATTTAGAAGTTTTCCTCATCAACGTTGCTCGCGGATTGCGCTCTTTGCGCCGGGCAATGAGCTCGGTGCGTGAGCCGCGTTTGCGTAATACCCGGCAATGCCAGTCGATGCCAGGCAGTGTTCAGCGATGTTCGGATCAAAGCCAGGACGTCCTGGCTACGCCAAGGAGAGTACTTATGAATCGATTCGTAAAGTTGCCGCTATCGAAGCTGTTGTTCGGTGCGGCGATGCCGATGTTGGCTTTGGGCCTGGCGGCAGCGCCGCCGGCTTATGCGCAGGAAAAGACGATCGTGCTTGGCGCGGCGGTGCAGTTGACCGGTAATCTCGCCAACTCGGGCCGTTATTATCGTGATGGATATAACCTGGCGATCGACGCGATCAACGCCAAGGGCGGGGTGAATGTCGGCGGTACAAAATACAAACTGGCGCTGAACATCCTGGATAACCAGTCCGACGTGAATCTCGGGGTGCGCCAATACGTGCAACTGGTGACGCGAGACAAGGTTAATTTTCTGCTGGGGCCGTTCGCCAGCAACGATGCGCTGGACGACTCGGTCGTGGCTGAAAAATATAAAGTCCCGATGGTGCAGGGCGGCGGCGCGTCGGGCCAAATCTATTCGCGTGGCTTCAAATACATATTCGGCACGCTGCCGGCTGCAGGCGATTATTTCAAGAGCACCATCGAGATGCTGATGAAGCTCAATCCCAAACCGAAGACCGTCGCATTGATTGCCGCCGACGACTCGTTCGACGTATCGGTCGCGGCGGGCACCCGCCCGCTGCTCGCGAGCGCGGGCCTCACTGTGGTGGCGGACAAGCAATACAGCGAGAATAGTCCCGATTTTTCGTCGATTTTGTCTTTCGTCAAATCGACTTCCCCGGACGCCATTCTGTGGACCGGTCATGAGCCGCAGGCATTGAGCTTTATCCGGCAGGCGCGCAGCCTCGACGTGAACGCGGGCTTGATGTCGTCCTACACCGTGGGCGTGCCGTCGAGCGACTTCCGCAAGGCCTTGGGCCCCGATGCCGATTACGCTTTTGGCATGACGCCGTGGTTGCCGCTGAAGACACTGACCGATCCGTGGTTCGGCGACGGCATGGCGTTTGCCGACGCGTACCAGAAGCGCTTTGGCTATCCGCCCGACTATCACGCGGCTTCGGCCGTGGCTGACGTAGAGGCGTTTGCCAAAGCGATCGAGGCGGCCGGCAGCCTGGACTCCGATAAGGTGCGCGACGCCTTGACCAAGGTCGATTTCCAAAGCTTGTATGGCCAGGTGAAATTCGGTAGCACCGGGCAGATCTCGATGCCGCAGAGCGTCATACAAATCCAGAACGGCAAGCTCGTGCCGATCTACCAGACCGACTTCATCGAGAAGCCGCTGTATCCCACGCCTGTCTGGAGCAAGCGCCACTAAGCTGCCCGGGCAGTCTTTCCTGCCGGCATCTGGCGATGCCGGCAGTACTCAATCAAAGTGAGCACCGTGAACAAAGCGAGATAGGCGTGCAATTATTCGGACAGGTCTTCGTCAATGGCGTCTTGCTGGGTGGCCTCTACGGGCTGATGGCGTTGGGCATGGGGCTGGTGTGGGGCGTGCTGCGCATCGTCAACTTGGCGCATGGCGCGATCATCATGCTCGGTGGCTACACCGTGTATTACTTGTACACCGGCGCTGGCGTCGATATCTGGTTGGCTTTGCCGCTCACGATGGCGATCATGTTCTGCTTCGGCTATGTGCTGCAGCGCTATCTGCTGAATCTGATCATTCGCTCGGCCATGCTCAACACCTTGCTCATCACGTTCGGCCTGAACGTGGTGTTCGTCTATATGGCGCAACTGGCATTCAGCGCCGATTACCGCACCATCAATCCGCCATTCGCGGGCAACAATTTCGAGGTGCTTGGCATCACCGTGCCGGTCGTCCAATTTGGCGCATTCGTGATTGCGCTTGGCCTTGCGGCACTGCTGTGGCTGGTGCTGGAGCGCAGCACGCTGGGGCGCGCGATTCGCGCCACCGCGCAAAATCTCACGGCCGCGCGCCTCTATGGCGTGAATCCGAAATCGATCTATGCGGTCACGTTCGGCATCGGCACGGCATTGGCCGGCGTCTCCGGGGGCTTGTTCGGCATGGTCTCGCAGGTTTCGCCGTACATGGGCGTGACGCTGACTGCCAAGTCGTTTGTGGTCGCCATTCTAGGCGGCCTGGACAATCCGCTCGGTGTGATACTCGGCGGCCTGGTGCTGGGTATCGCCGAGGCCATGACGGCGCTCTATCTCGGACCGACCTATACCGACGTGATCAGCTTTGGTTTGCTGGTTCTGATTCTCGTAGCACGCCCTGCGGTTCTTCTGGAGAAAGCATGATAGTGCGCGTGGTGTTGCTTCTGCTTTTTCTCGCGTTGCTGGCCGCCATGCCGTGGATCGGCTCGGACACCGTCATACAGTTCGGCATCAACACGCTGCTGTTGGCCACCTTGGCGCAGGGCTGGAACATGATAGGCGGATTTACCGGCTATCCATCGTTCGGCAATTCGGTGTTCTATGGCCTGGGCACTTATGGCACGGCGATCGCCATGTCCAATTACGGGCTGCCGTTTCCGGTCGGGCTGGCGTGCGGGGCCGGTCTGGGGGTGGTCTGCGCGGTGATCTTCGGCTTGCCTATCCTGCGTTTGCGCGGTCCGTATTTCGCGATCGCCACCTTGGGCCTGTCCGCGGTTATGGCCGCGATCGTTTCGAATCTGAATATCGCGGGCAACAATATCGGCTTGATCCTGCCGCTGTTTCGCGGCGACGCCCTGTTCTACGAACTGGCGCTCGGCGTGCTGGTGCTGGCGACGCTGACCGTCTTCTGGCTGTCGAAAAGCCGGTTTGGCGCCGGCCTGGTCGCGATACGCGAGAACGAAGACGCTGCCGCGGTGATGGGCATCAACGCGACGCTGTACAAGGTCTGCGCACTGGCGATCTCGGCGTTTTTCAGCGCGTTGGTCGGTGGCATCCACGCCTACTGGATCACGTTTATCGATCCTTCGAGCGCGTTCGACGCGTCGCTCAATGTGAAGATGGTCATTATGGCCGTGTTCGGCGGCCCGGGCACGGTGTTTGGGCCGATCGTGGGCACCTTCATTTTGTCGGCGATTTCCGAAGTGCTGGCCAGTAGCGTGTCCACGGTGGCGAGTCTGTTTTTCGGCATCGTGATCGTGCTTGCCGTGGTGTTCATGCCCAAGGGGCTGGTCGATCTGGTCGCCGGGTTCCGGCGCTCGGGCGTCCGGTATTTCATCGAGAACATGAGGCGATATCGCATATGAGTGCCGAGGAACAGCCGATTTTTGCGGCACGCGACGTCAGCAAACGGTTCCGGGGGCTGACGGCGCTATCGGGCATCAATTTTCAACTCAAGCGCGGGGAAGTGCTCGGCTTGATCGGCCCCAATGGCGCCGGCAAGACTACCTTGATCAGCCTGATCAGCGGCACCTTGGCGCCTAGCGACGGCGAGCTGCATTTCGAAGGCCAGCGTATCGATCACATGCCGGCGTATCAACGCGCCCAGTTGGGCATAGGCCGCACGTTCCAGGTGATGAAGCCGTTTCCCGGCTTGTCTGCGCTGGAAAACGTCACGGTGGCCGCGTTGTTCGGCACGGCGGGCGGGGAACATAATCGCAAGAAGGCGCGCGAACAGGCGCGCGAGTGGCTTGAATTCACGGGGCTGGGCCATCGAGCGGATCAGTCGGCAGAAGCGTTGGGTGGCCCCGATCGCAAGCGTCTGGAACTCGCCAAGGCGCTTGCGCTCAAGCCCAAACTGCTGCTGCTCGATGAAGTGATGGCGGGTTTGAACGCCGTCGAGGTGCAGGAGGTGGTTGGCCTGATACTCAAGATACGCGATACCGGCGTGACCATCCTCGTGATCGAGCATGTAATCAAGGCGATTCGTGCGCTGGCCGACCGTTTGCTGGTGTTGCACCATGGGCAGCAGATCGCCGAAGGCAATCCGCACGAGGTACTGAGCCAGCCCAATGTGATCGAGGCGTATCTGGGGAGGAGACGTTGATGAGCCAGCCTCTATTCGAAGTCGCCGGGCTTGCGGCGGGATATGGCGAAGTGCCTATCCTGGCCGACATCAATCTACAGATTTTTGCGGGCGAAATCGTCACGCTGGTGGGCAGCAACGGGGCGGGCAAGACCACTTTGCTAAGGGCGGTGTCGCGCTTGATCAAGGCGCGCGGAACCCTGCGCTTCGATGGCGTGGATCTGATCGACATGGCGCCCGAGCAGGTGTTCAACTTGGGCGTGGTGCAGGTGCCCGAGGGGCGCGAACTGTTCTACGGCATGACGGTCGAGGACAACTTGCGCATGGGCGCGTATCGTCGCAAGGACAAAGCGAATATCGCGGCGAGTTTCGAGCGCGTTTATGCATTGCTGCCCAAGCTGAGGGAGCGGCGCAAGCAGATCTCGGGGAGCATGTCGGGCGGCGAGCAGCAAATGTGCGCGATCGGGCGCGCGCTGATGGCGAACCCGAAGTTACTTGTCATCGACGAGATGAGCCTGGGGCTCGCGCCGGTGATAGTCGATCAACTGCTCGACATCCTGACGGAAATTCGCAAACAAGACATACCGATCCTGCTGGTCGAGCAGGATGTTTTCTCGGCATTCAGTATCGCCGACCGGGGCTATGTGATGGAAACGGGGCGCATCGTCACTCAAGGTACGGTTGCGGAGCTACAGCGCAATCCCGATGTGCAAAACGCCTATCTGGGTGTCGATACGCATTGAGGTGAAGTCGACATTGAAGTAGGCCTTGAAGCGTGGGCCTCGAAGTGCACCTTTCTCGAAGAACCAAAAAAGGGAACACGAAATGGAAACAAGCTCCACCTCAGCGCGGTCGCAGAATTACGCGATCCTTGCCCGTATCGATCGTCTGCCGCCGTCGCGCCATCTGATGGGGTTAGTCGCCCGCATCGCCGCCGGCGGCTGGTTTGAATTCTTCGAGTTGTTCATGCCGGGCTTCATCTCGCTCGGGCTGGTCCGTTCGGGTATTTTCACGATCAGCAACAAAGGCTTGCTCGATACGCACAGCTTCGCCAGTTTCCTCGCTTCGTTTTTCGTCGGGATGTTTCTGAGCACGGCGGTGTTCGGTTTCGTCTCTGATAAATTTGGCCGGCGCGCGGTGTTCATCTATTCGATGATCGTGTATTCCGTCGCGCAGTTGGCGGTTGCGGTGTTGAGCGACCCGTTGCTGATCGATATCGCGCGACTGGTCGCCGGCTTCGCTGTCGGCATGCAGTTGGTCAACAATGACTGCTATATCACCGAACTCACGCCACGTTCGCGGCGCGGGCATTACATGACGGTATCGTATATCTTCGTGCTGTCCTCGATCCCGGTCGCGGCACTGCTCGCGGCGCTGTTGGTGCCGCAGGATCCCTTCGGCATCGCGGGCTGGCGCATCGTGGTCGCGCTCGGCTCGCTCAGTGGGCTGCTGGTCTGGTTTATTCAGCGCGGCCTGCCGGAATCGCCGCGTTGGCTGGAGGTGCATGGGCACGTCACCGAGGCGAACGCGATTGTCACGCATATCGAGCAGCGGATCGAGGCTGAACTCGGTGTCGCGCTCTCGCCGCCCGACCTGGACGTGCCCGATGCGCTCATCGAGAAGGGGCGCTGGCAGGAGATATTCAGCGCGTTCTACCTGCCGCGCACCTTGCTTATCTCGGTCTTTCAGTTTGCCCAGACGATCGCGGTGTTTGGCTTCACCGCCTTCGTTCCTGTGCTGCTGATCAAGCACGGTTTCTCGATCGTCCATTCGCTTAACTACTCGCTGGCAATCGTGTTGCTTGCGCCGGTGGGCGCGGCGTGCGGGGCGTATTTTTCTGAGCGCATCGAGCGGAAATGGCAGCTTGTGTTTGCGTCGCTGCTGATCGGCATCGCTGGGAGCGTGTTTGCCACGGGGGAGAGCGTTGTCGTTATCGTGTGCGCGGGTGGTTTGATTGCGCTTGGGAATAATTGGTTGATCAGCATTTTTCACCCGTATGCTGCTGAGCTTTTCCCTACGCGCATACGCGCCCGCGCGATCGGCTTCACGTTTTGCTGGAGCCGCGTGAGTTCGGTTTTCGTCGGTTATTGGGTGGGGGATCTGCTTGCCGCTTATGGGCAAAATGCGGTGTTCGTCATGATAGGCGCCGCCATGGTGGCTATCATTGTGGGAGTTGGTGTGTTCGGCCCCGCAACCAATGGCCGCAGCCTGGAAGTGCTTTCGCCTTGATCGCTTATTTCGATCCTTTAGGGAAGCGCTAGTACCTCTGGGATGGGTGACGCGATTGCAAACTTGATTCGAGCGCGGTCGTAAAAGGCGGTTTTTCCGGGGCGACTGCGTCGCCGAATAGCAATGGCCAGGCCCGCAGTTCAGCGTGCGGGCGTTTGTATTTCGTCCGCGTAATCGTGACATTCGAATGACAAAAACCGTGAACGCGGTAACAGAAGCGACATTGACAATTTATTTTTAAGAAGTAACCCTAGGCGCGGTCAAAAAATAAGCGAGCCTTGGTGATGTCGGAAAACAAGTGGGGCAGGTGTGGCGCATTCATCGTGGCGGCATTGATTTGCTGGGCCGCCACCGCGCCGTCCATGGCCCGGGCAGAGATGCCCGCCGGCATCACAAACACCAAGACCATCACGTATTGCGCCTCGATTTCGGCCCCGCCGCTGGTGTACATGAAGGACGGCAAACCGGTAGGCGCGGACATCGATCTCGGCGACGCGATTGCGGCCAAGCTGGGTCTGAAATCGAAATGGATCAACATGCCGTTCGCCGGCATCATCCCGGCCGTGCTGGCTGACCATTGCGACGCCATCATCTCGCAGTTGTATTTCAAGCCGGAGCGTCTGCAAGTCCTGGACATGGTGCCTTACATGTATTCGCAGGAGACTGTCATCGTGATGGCTGACCAGTCGCCTCTGGATGAACCTCAGCAGTTAAGCGGCATGAAAGTGGCCGCGGTGACGGCGACCAACGAGACTTCGCTGCTCGCGCAAGCCAACAACGATCTCAAGAAAGCGGGCAAGAAGCCGATCAATGTCGTGACGTTTCCCGACAGCCCGGCCGCGCTGCAGCAGTTGCAATTCGGCCAGGTACAGGCGTACGCCATTCCCTACGAAGTCGGTCGTTTCTACCTCACTACCCAGCCGGGCAAATTCAAGCTCGGCGCCAAACCTTACTTCCGGGTGCTCACGGACATCGGCATCAACAAGACACACCCCGAGTTGCGCGATGCGATCTCAGGCGCACTGACTTCGCTTGAGAAGGACGGCACTTATACCAAGATTTTTGCGAAATGGGATCTGTCGGCAGATACCTTGCCGTTGGGCAATTAGGAGCATTTCACATGTCGTTCGACTGGCGGTATTTTTGGACGCAACTCGCTTCGCCCAGCAGCGATTTTCTGACTGGGTTGGAATTGACCGTGCTGATCAGTGTCGTCGCGCAAGTGATGGGCATGGCGCTGGGTTTGGGGCTGGCGCAAGCGCGCATGTCGAAGTCGGTGATGCTGCGCGCGCCGGCGAGCGTTTACATTTGGGCGGTGCGCGGTACTCCGTTACTGGTGCAGATCGTCTTTATCTATACCGGATTGGCGGCAGCCAATATTCTGCGGTTTCACGATGTATCGATCGGCTCGGTGGTGATTCCGGGCAATCTGCAAGCGGCGATTCTCGCTCTTGGCTTGCACGAAGCCGCGTATATGGCGGAGATCTTTCGCGCGGGCATCGGTGCGGTCGATCGCGGGCAAATCGCGGCCGCCAAATCGCTGGGCATGACGCCTTTCATGCAATTTCGCTACATCGTGCTGCCGCAGGCTATTCGCGTGATCCTGCTGCCGATTAGCAACCAATTCAACATCATGCTGAAGAATACGACGCTGGTTAGCGTCATCGGCGTGTCCGAGATGCTGCTGGTCACACAGAATATTAATTCGGTCAGTTTCAAGACCTTCGAGCTTTATGCGGTGTTGGGAATTTATTACCTGGCGCTGACCACGGTTTGGGGTTTCTTCATACGCTGGGCCGAGAGCAAACTGCATATCGCCGGACACGAGGATGTCGGGCCGAAGCGGTTGCCGCTCGCTGAGACTATCGCTTAGCAGCATGAAAGACTGCACCGTCTAAAACCGGCGGGGCAGTTGATCGCAAGTCAATAGCGCAGCTTGTTACCCGCTATATCGATACCCCGCCTGGCCGAACACGTCGAGTATTATGAAGTGCTGTTTCCAACCTGTTCAAGGGCCTTAACGTGGTGCGACAAGCGCTATTGATTATCGACATTCAGCCGAGCTTTTCTCCGCCTGCGTGGTTAATAACGAACGTAAGCGCCTGGGTGGGCGTGTTGCCTACCGTTGCGACAGTTGAACATCATAAAGAGGACTGTGTGCCATTCGGCGGACAGCTTGGATGGACTCCGGGCTCGTCGGACGACAGCCTGATTGCTGCGGACAGAGTGTTTATTAAGCATGGGTACCTACCGCCGCCCGCGTCCATGGAGTATCTAAAGAGTCTGCAGGTGGAGCGAGTATTGGTTTGCGGCATTCAGACGGAGACGTGTGTGCTGGCAGCAGGATTTGCATTGTTCGACGCAGGCCTGCAACCTACCTTGGTAGAAGATCTTACGGTCGGGTCTTCGCTGGACGTGTCGGGAGGACTCGGCATCAAGCTCTGGCGCCATCATTTTGGGCAGGTCATACATTCCCGAGACATCCTGCCCGTGCCTTGATTGTTCCCGTCGCGCGGGTTCTGGTCGACGGATGCAGGGAGCCGGTCCGCCACAGCAAGGCGTTTTCTTCTGACTAACGCCCCCAAGCATGGTCGGTTCCGCAATTTCGTACAAGTGGCAGCAGTTCGCCATCAGTATAATTTCGTGACTCACCATCCTTTTCATCGAAATGAACCATGACGCAGAAAGTGTTCTGGAGCGCCCCTTACCAGACTGAACTCGATACCGTGGTGACTCAGGTCGTTGGCGATCAGGTGCAGGTCGAAAAGACTATATTTTTCGCCTTTTCCGGCGGACAGGAGAGTGACTCAGGCACGCTGGGCGGCCACCCGGTGCTCCTTGCCGAAAAGCAGGGTTTGGACATCACTTATACATTGCCATCCGAACATAATCTCAAGGTGGGAGATCAGGTTGCGCTGCGCATAGACTGGGATAGGCGCTATCG
>Ga0302220_10000649_pt1 | contig 28858 bp, 26 predicted proteins | sample II_Palsa_E1_3_FD_194572 | JGI IMG/M metagenome (GOLD analysis project Ga0302220, IMG submission 194572) | Peat permafrost microbial communities from Stordalen Mire near Abisko, Sweden - II_Palsa_E1_3 | ecosystem: Environmental > Terrestrial > Soil > Palsa > Peat permafrost | place: Sweden...
CACAGCGGTTGGGCTGCAGCGGATAGACCGCAATGAAAGGGGAGCTGTCGTGTACGAGCGCGATGGCATCATCGGCACTGGAGGTTCGATGATGAAACGGACAAAAGTCAGAGGGGCCGCGAAATAGCATGCAGCTCCATTTCAATTTTCGTTTCAATCTTCCGACGCATCGCTTGATCATGGCGGCGCTGCTCGGTGCCGTGTTTGCGGCAGGCGCTCAATGCGCCGCTGTGGCTCAAACTCCCGGCACGCACGATGCGGCCGATGCCAGCGATGCGGTAGGTGACGCCGCCGCGTCGACGCCTGCCGCACCCCGTGCGCGCGGCAACACCGCCAACAATCCCCATGCCGCGCCGACGGCCGACACCTCCAACAATCCCCATGCCGTGGCGACGGCGGACACCGCGTTACCGGTGCCGCCGGAGACCACGTCTATCACCCGTCATGCGATCCGCGTGGACGGCCACAAAATCGACTACACCGCGACCGCGGGCAACTTGCTTTTGCGCGACAACTCGGGCCAACCCGAGGCCAGCGTGTTCTATGTTGCTTACACGGCCGACGCGGCCGACACGAAATCCCCCGCTACCCGGCCTGTAACATTCCTCTTCAATGGCGGCCCGGGCGCGGGCACGGTCTTCCTGATGATGGGCTCGATCGGTCCGAAACGCGCGCTCACATCCAGCCCAGCTATCACCGGCCCTGCACCCTACGTGCTCGCCGATAACCCTGAGAGCCTCATCGACAAGACCGACCTGGTTTTTATCGATGCGGTAGGCACGGGGTATTCGAAGATCGTGGGCCATGGGACCGGAAAGCGTTTTTGGGGTGTCGACGAAGACCTCAGCGCGTTCGAGCGCTTCATCGAGCGCTATCTGACGGACAATCAGCGCTGGAACTCCCCCAAATACCTGCTGGGCGAATCCTACGGAACCGCGCGTGCGGCGATGCTGGCGTATCGCTTGAGCGAGGACAGCATCGCGCTCAATGGCGTGATACTCCTGTCTTCCGTACTCAATTCAGCGGGCCAGGCGCCGGGCTACGATTTGCAATATGAACAGTACCTGCCGACCTATGCAGCCATCGCGTGGTACCACGACAAGATCGTGCCCAAGCCGCCCAGCTTGCCGGCGTTTCTCGATGAGGTGCGCGCCTACGCAATGGGGCCTTACGCGCATGCGCTCGCCTCGGGCGATGCGCTATCCGACGCCGAGCGCGATGCCGTTGCTGCGCGCGTCGCACACTACACCGGCCTCGATGAGTCGTACGTGAAGCAAAGCCGATTACGCATTTGGCCGTCGCGGTATCGCAAACAATTGCTGAGAAGCGAATCGCGCAACGTCGGTCGCTACGACGCACGCTTCGAAGGCATCGACTACGACGACGTCGCGGACCATACCGACTACGATCCCTCGGTAACCAGCGTGGCGAGCACATTCGACGCGGCGCTGCATCAATATCTTGCGCAAGACTTGCACTTCACCACACCGGACCGGTATCGCGTGTTCAACAGCGAAGCCCTGCGGCAATGGAACTGGAAACATCATGAGTGGTGGGGCGAGGAGCTCGCCGAACCCTATGCGGGCGGTGACCTTGCCGAGGCGATGCGACAGAATCCGCACCTTCGCGTACTGTCGTTGAACGGCTATTTCGATTTGGCGACGCCGTTCTTTGCCACCGAATACGATTTGTCCCATCTGGGACTTGATCCATCGCTACGCGCCAATGTGCAACTCAAGTATTATCAAACTGGGCACATGGTTTATCTGGACGATGGTGCATTGGGAGCTTTGAAAGGGGATTTGGCGCGTTTCCTTGACACGGGGGCACGCTGATTCGACCTTGACGATACTGCGACGGTTGCGCGGGATGTAGCGCATGGAATGTAGTGCACGAGCCGCGGTCCGATTCGATTCGATTTTAGGCGTATAGTCTTGCTGGATATTTGCTGCATCATGGATATCGCGCGACTCACAGATTACCCCAACCCGTTCTGAAATCGCCTGAACCGCGGGAACCCGCCGCAGTCCCTGCTTGTCAGTAAGGCGCGGGCTGGTCCCCCAGACAGTCCAGTCAGCGTAACCGGAGGTGCGAATGCATGCAGATTTACCCCAGGCTGTCACAAACGATTTGTCCGACATGGATGCCGAAAGCGCGCCCAAGCATGACCTGCGTCGCGTGGATGCTCACCCCGATCATTGGTATCCGGTTGCCTGGTCGCGCGAAGTAAAGCGCGGCAAGGCGGTTGGAGTCCGTTTCGCCGGGGAGCCTATCGTACTGGTGCGAACGGAGTCGAACGCGGTCTTCGCGCTCGAGGATCGTTGCGCGCACCGGCAGGTGCCGCTGCACGCGGGCGTGGTGGAAGGCGAATCGATCAAGTGCTGTTATCACGGTTGGACGTACGACTGCAGCGGCCGTTGCATCGACGTGCCTTATCTCGGTCGAGAGCGCTTGCCCAACGGCGTGCGTTCCTATCCGTGCCGCGAAGAGGAAGGGTTGATCTTCGTATTTCCGGGTAATGCCGCGCTCGCCGCTGAGGCGCCGTTTCCCAAGCTCGGTTCGGTCGGCAACAAAGCCTACAAGACGCGCCGCTTCGGTCGTGAGGTGCAGTGTCATTACACGTTCATGCACGAGAACCTGATGGACATGAACCACCAGTTCATGCATCGCAAGCAAATGGGTCAGATGCGTGCGCGCATGCTCGCGCGCCGACGCGGCGACGGGTGGCTGGAGGTGGACTACACCTTCGCGCGCCTGGGCGGCAAGCAGCCCATCGGCGAGGCGCTTGTCTTTGCCAAGAAGCCCAACGAGAACCAGAACGACAGCGATGTCATGACGGTGCGCACCGAGTACCCGTACCAGACGCTGAAGATCGTCACCGCCTCGGGCAAGATGGTGATGGATCTCTGGATTGCCTACGTGCCGCTCGACAAAGCGCAGCGGACCAATCGCACCTTCGGTCTGTTGTCGATCCAGCGGCCGGGCATACCGGGCTTGCTCGACATCGCATGGCCTTTGCTGGTGTGGTTTACCGAACGTATTTTCAAGGAAGATCGGTGGATCGTCGAACGCGAACAGGAAGCGCATGATCGGCAAGGCGGCGACTGGAACCAGGAAGTCTTTCCTGTCATCAAGGATCTGCGCAAGCTGCTTGCCGAATGTGGCGTGCCCGGGGCGCCCGATCGTGGCGTCGCCATACGGATAACGCCGATATGAAGGTGGCGCAGCGGCGATGTGGCATAGCGGCAATATAGCTACGGCATCCTTCCCCACGAGCGCGCCACGCTTCGGCGCGCTCCGTTCCTTTTTCTCCGGTACCTGGTACCTTCTCCGCGAATCTCCCGGTGCGGTAGCCACCTCGTTGACGAATTCGGTTCCTTTTTCCCCCGTACTTCGTAGCTCTGCGTGTATCTCCCAGTAGGGTAGCCACCACGTTGACGAATCGAAAACGCTCGTCTATTGTCTACAAACCGAACAAATTCACGAAAGCGTCAATCCGATGTCGAAACTTAGCCCCGCGTCGCTAGTCGATCTGGCAGCGGCTGCCTTGCGCGAGCGCATCCTTTCGGGTGCCCTGAAGCCCGGTGAGCGTTTGCTCGAAGAACAACTGGCGGCCGAACTAGGCATTAGCCGGCCGCCGCTGCGTGAGGCGTTAAGACTGATCCAGAGCGAAGGCCTGGTGCAATCCCTGCCGCGCCGAGGCATGATCGTGGCGCCTTTGGACGAAAAAGACGCATGGGAAATCGCGACGCTGCGCTCGGCGCTGGAGCGTACCGCCATAGAACTCGCGTTGCCGATTCGACAACCCGAGCAGTTGACCGAGTGTCGCCGCGCCTTGAGCGCGATGTCCGCCGCGGCCGCGTCGAATAGTCGAGGTCCGTTTGTGGAGGCGTCGTTTCGCTTTCATCTGGCCGTCGTTAAACTCGCACGCCACGACCGGCTCACTGCCGTCTTCAAGTCACTGTATCTGCAGATGCAACTATGCATGGCACTCAACGTGCGCACGCGTGAAGAGCAGTTGGGGGAATCGTTGAAAGCCAACGTGCAACGGCACGAGGAACTGTTGGACTTGATCGAACGCGGCAACTTGGAGAAAGTTTTGGCGGCTTTCGTGGCGCACGGCGAACGTACTTTTTTGACGGAAATAATCGATGCAGGCGCGCGTCCGAGCGAGGGCGAACAACTGGCCGCTGCTAAATAAACGGCTAAACCGGCGGCGAAATCGAGTTGCTAAATAGCCTGCTGAACAACACGACAAACAAAGCAGCAAGATAACAGGTAATCTGGATGACATCCGTGCCGCACTACGTTCCATGCGGATGTGGTAAAAAATATTTGTAAGGAATCCGTAAGAAAATCGATGTCTAAACGTTAGATCAGCGGACGTTCGAGCCGCGCACCCGGAGACAGGCCATGACAACCATGAAGATCCCGATGTTCCGTCGGGCTACCACGCGCGTGTTGTTTCTGTTATGCGCGATGTATTTCATCACGTATATCGACCGAGTCAACGTCAGCACGGCCGCGAGCCAGTTCGGCGCGGAGCTGGGGCTCTCGCATACGCAGATCGGCTTTGTGTTTTCGGCATTCGCCTACCCGTACCTGATCTTCCAGATCATCGGTGGATGGGTCGGCGACCGTTTCGGACCGCGTCGAACCTTGGCCGTGTGCGGAGTGATCTGGGCCGGGGCGACAGTCATGACCGGCTTGGCGGGGGGCTTTACTTCGTTGATCCTGGCGCGCCTACTGCTGGGCCTGGGCGAGGGCGCGACTTTCCCGACCGCCACGCGCGCCATGTCCAACTGGATGCCTGCCGACAAACGCGGCTTGGCGCAGGGCACGACACACGCGGCATCACGGATCGGCAATGCCGTGGCGCCGCCGCTGATCGTATGGATGATGGTCGCGACGAGTTGGCGTGGCGCGTTCATCATCACGGGGATCATCAGCTTCATGTGGGCGATGGTCTGGATCTGGTATTTCCGCGACGATCCGCGTGAACACTCGCAGATCACCAGCGAAGAGACCGTCACGCTTTCTTCGTACTCGGGCATCAAGGAGCGCTCGCCGGTACCGTGGCGCGCGCTGCTGGGCCGCATGGCACCGGTCACGGCCGTGTACTTCTGCTACGGCTGGGTGCTGTGGCTCTTCCTCGGCTGGATTCCGCAATACTTCCTGCACAACTATCACATGCAGCTGGGCAAGTCTGCGCTGTTCGCCTCGGGTGTGTTCTTCGCCGGTGTGATTGGTGACTGGCTCGGCGGTATCGTGACCGACAGGCTGCTGCGCAAGAGTAACCGCCTGCGGCTGGCACGCAACGTGATGGTCGGCGTGTGCATGTTGCTTACGCTGCTGTCGCTGGCACCCATCATGTTGATGTCGGATATTTCGATTCCGATTGCGGCGCTCTGCCTGAGCCTCGGATTTTTCTTCAACGAAATGACGATAGGGCCGATGTGGGCGGTGCCTATGGATATCGCCCCCAAGCACGCAGGCACGGCGAGCGGGATAATGAATTCCGGGTCGGCACTTGCCGCGATCATCAGCCCTGTGGTTGGCGGCTGGCTGATTGACCGCACCGGCGACTGGAATCTGCCGTTCGTGGTGTCGATGGCGTTGATGGCGGCGGGCATCGTGCTGTCGTTCACCATGCGCCCCGATCGTGCGCTGGACGCAACGCTAGCGCAGAACGAGCCCGCGACAAAGTTCGTCTGAGATCGCACCCAGCACTGCATTGCACCACACCGCATTGCAGTGCTGGAAGAGAGGCAAACGATAGCTGCAAGGCCAGCTACAAAACTAAGCAAAGCGATAGCTACAAAACTAACGCTGCTAACCACACAAGCATCAGGAGACAACGTGAGCGAACCCTCCATCGTGATCGAACGCGACGCGTCGATCGCCACCGTCATCATCGACCGGCCGGCCAAGTTGAACGCGATGACCAAGCCGTTGTGGCGCTCGCTCGGCGAGACCATCGAAGCGCTCTCTGCCGACGACACGGTGCGCTGCATCGTGCTGCGCGGAGCGGGCGAGAAGGCGTTTTCGCCAGGCAACGACATTGCCGAATTCCAGACCGACCGCTCGAATGTCGAGCAGGCGCGCGCATACGGTGCGGTCATGCATCGCACACTCGATGCGCTCAAGCGCTGCCGCCATCCTATCGTCGCGATGATTCATGGCATCTGCGTAGGCGGGGGGCTTGAGATCGCCGCGATGTGCGACCTGCGCATCTGCGGGGAGTCGAGCCGCTTCGGCGTGCCGATCAAGAACCTGGGATTGGTCATGGCGCACGCCGAACTGGAAGGGCTGGTGCGCCTCGCGGGGCCTGCAGCGGCGCTCGAAATACTGCTGGAAGGGCGGATCTTCGATGCGCAGGAAGCATTGAGCAAGCGGCTGGTCACACGCGTGGTGCCCGACGGCGAGGTGACCACCGAAGCGCTCGCGACGGCACGGCGCATCGCGGATGGCGCGCCGCTCGTCGCGCGCTGGCACAAGCAGTTTATCCAGCGCGTAATGAACCCGGCGCCATTGAGCGAAGCGGAGCATGAGCAGGACTTCGCCTGCTTCGGCACCGAAGATTTTCGCACTGGCTACCAGGCCTTTCTCGAGAAGGTCAAACCAAACTTCAAGGGGCGTTGAGATGAGTGCAAATGGAAACGGACCATTGAGCGGGATGCGCGTGATCGAACTCGCGCACATCATGTCCGGCCCAATCTGCGGCATGATGCTGGCCGACATGGGCGCAGACGTCATCAAGGTGGAAAAGATCCCGGGCGGCGACGATTGCCGGCGCTTTGCGCCCATCCTGCCCGGCGGCGAATCGGCCTCGTTCATCATCGTCAATCGCAACAAGCGCGGGATCGGGTTGAACCTCAAGACCGACGGCGGCCGCGAGGTATTGCACAAAATGCTCGCTACCGCAGACGTGGTGACCGAGAACTATCGGGGCGGCACCATGGAAAAGCTGGGCCTGGGCTACGAGGTGCTCAAAGCCGCCAACCCCGGTTTGATTTATTGCGCGATTTCCGGTTATGGGCGCAGTGGGCCGATGGCGGACAAAGGTGGCTTCGACCTGATCGCGCAGGGCATGAGCGGCTTGATGAGCATGACCGGCGAACCGGGGCAGGCACCGATCAAGGCCGGGTCGCCCGTCACCGACATCAACGCGGGCATCCTTGCCGCGCTAGGTATTTGCGCGGCCTATGCGGGCAAGCAAAAGACCGGCCTCGGTCAGATGGTCGATACGTCCTTGTTCGAAGCGGGCCTGCAGCAGATGTACTGGGCATTCGCCAATTATTTCGCCGATGGCACCGTGTTGCCCAAGGCGGGTTCCGCCAATCCGACCAGCTCACCGTACCAGGCGTTTCGCACGCGCGATGGCTGGGTGAATATTGGTGCCGCGAACCAGAGCAATTATGACCGGCTGGTCGGTGTGCTGGATATTGCGGGCTTGGCTGCCGACGAGCGGTTTCAGACTAACGCCGGGCGCATGAAGTATCGCGGTGCGCTGGTTGAGATCCTGACCGCGCGGCTGATCGAGCGTCCGACCGCCGAATGGCTCGCGATATTCGACGCGATCGGACTGCCTTCGGGGGCCGTGCTGGAGGTGCCGGAAGCCATCGCCCATGAGCAGACCGTTGCGCGAGGAATGATAGTCGAGACCGAACATTCGACGCTAGGGCGGGTGCGAGGACTGGGGCTGCCGATTCATTTTTCCGATGGCCGTACTCAGGAGTCCTTGTCTGCGCCGTTATTGGGCGAGCATACGGAGGACGTGCTGCATGAGTACGGGTTCACCGACGCGCGCATCCGTCAGTTGCGGGAAGAGGGCGCGATCCTGGAGGCGGCTGCGGTCGAATAGCGGTAGCAGTCGAATAGTGCGGTAGGCGGTGGCGACGCCGTCGCCGCTGCTGCCCAACCGTTGATGCGCCTACCCGCCGAGCTTACCTAGCGCTACCTAGCGCCGGAGGATTGAATGTCTCTCGCGACTCTGCAGGCAGCCAGATCCCATGCCGCGCATCCCACGCTTTTGAATAGCAGGGGTTTGTGAACCGGCACAGGGTGCTCGATAGCATGCGCCAGCGATCCCACATTCGCCCAATCCATCTTGGCCTGAATCAAGTCGCCGGCCTCATGCTTGGCGCCGAGCGGATCGTCGACAAATACCGTGCTTGCCAGCACGATGTCCGCCGCAATCTCCGCCGCGTCGGGCGTGAAGGCTCCGACGCCGATCACGAGCCGCGCAGTGCTCGCCGCCTCGTTGTACACCGGGGTTTTACTGGTCGTGAGCGTAACGACGACTTCGACATCGTCCGGCGTGCCACCAACGGGTACCGGGCGCAGATTCGGTGCGGCCGCGCGATTGCGCTCACAGAACGCGGCCGCGCTGCTCGGCGTCGATCCCTGTACATACAAGGTCGCCGCGGGAAATAGCTCAGCCAGAACTTCTGCGTGATTGACTGCCTGCTTGCCGGTGCCGATCAGCAGCATCGCTTTGGGTGACGTGGCCCACAACGTCTGGACGCCTAGCGCCGTGATGGCCGCCGTTCTGCGGCCGGTCACTGTCGGACCGTCGAGCACGAAAAGCATCTCGCCGGTTACCGGGTCACAGGCCATGACTTGTCCGTGTATGGTCGGCAAACCCAGCGCCTTATTGCCCGGGCACACATTGACGAGCTTATGGATCGCAATGTCCTGCGCGCTCGCGGGCATCGACAACATGACGGCACCGCCCTGCAGCGCAACCACGAGCCGTTCCGGGCTTACGATACGTCCGGCGGTATAGTCCAGAACCGTTGTTTTCAGATTGGCCACAAGCTGCCGATACGGCAAGAGCGCAATGGTCTCTTGCTCGTTGTAAATCTTCGTCACGCTTACCTCACTAAGAAACCATATGTCAGTGGATCACGCTCGTCGATGATCCAATCTCCAAAGCCGCAAATATAGGCGCTGCCTTCAACCTCGGGAATGACCGCATCGAATTCACCGAGCTTCACTTCTTTCAGCACACGGCCTTTGAAGATCGTTCCGATCACGGACTCGTTGACCAGCATCTCGTCGCGGCCGAGTTCACCGCGCAGGTAGAGCTGCGCAACGCGGCCGGCGGTGCCCGATCCGGTCGGCGATCGATCGACTTCGCGGTCTGCGAACACGCAGCAGTTGGCCTGCGTGGAACCCGGATGACGCGGTGCATTGGCGATGATCGTCCCGTAGATATGATTGATCTCGGGGATTTCCGGATGCACGACCTTGAAGGCGTCGTTTGCGGCGATTTTCACTTCTGCGCCGAAGCGGATCAACTGTTCGATCGACGATTCGCGCACCGGCAGGTTGTGCGGTGCGCCGTCCGTATAAAAGTAAAATGCGCCACCGAAGGCGATGTCGCCGGTCACGCTGCCAAACGATGGCGTGTGCACCGTCACGTCGCGTTTCCAGATAAAGGAAGGCACATTCACGAAGCGGACGTTGCCGGCGTGGTCACCGTCCCATTTGACAAACGCCTCGATAAAGCCGCACGGTGCATCTATTCCTACGCGTGTTTCCGGAGCGGTGCGCGGCACCCAGCCGAGTTCGACAGCGGCCGTTGCGAGCCCGATCACGCCGTGGCCGCAATGGTCGCTGTATCCCTCATTGTGTACGAAGATCACGCCGAAGTCGGCGGTGTCGCTCACCGGTTCGGTCAGGTAGCCGCCGTACATGTCGGCGTGGCCACGCGGTTCGAACATCAGCGCTCGTCTGATATCGTCCGCATTTTCCTTCAGCCACGCACGGCGTTCAACGATCGTTTTGCCCGGCATGCGTGGCAGGCCACTGGTGACTATGCGAAATGCCTCGCCACCGGTGTGAACCTCGACGGTGCTGATCGCCTTGGTGATCTTCATCCAAACTCCGATTGATGCTTGAAACTTCCCGTTGCCGGCTTGCTGTTGGCAACGGTGTTGCTTGTGTTATTACCTACGCTGTTACCAGCGCAGTTGCCTGCGCTGTTACCTGCACAGTTGCCAAATTATTCGCCGTAAGGCACGGGCAAACCATTCTTGATCACGTACACCGTGGTCGGCGCACCTTTGAGGTCGCCGTGCGCATCAAACGAATAGGTTCCTGCGATGCCCTTGTAGTTGGTTTTCGCGAGTTGCGCAATGAGCTTGGCGCTATCGGTGGTGGTGCCGGCTTTGACCATGGCGTCCGCCAACAACATCATGCCGTCGTAGTAGTTCACGCCATACACTTGCGTGTCAGTGTGATAGGTCGCTTTATAGCGCTCCAGGAACGCGCGACCGGCTGCGCTCTTGTTCAGCGCCACGCCACCTTGTGCGCAATACACGATCGATGCGGCATCGCCCGCCACATGCCCCATGTCGGCGGAACAGATGCCGTCGCCACCCAGCAGTTTCGCTTTCACGCCGCGTTCCATCATCTGCTTGGCCATCGGTGCGCCCTGTGCGGCATAGCCACCGAAGAAGACCACGTCGGGATTTTTCGATTTGATTGTGGTCAAGATGGCCAGGAAATCGGTGGCGGTCGAATTCGTGAACTCGCTGTCGACGATCTTCAGGCCATGCTCCTTGGCGACGCGCTCGAACTCCGCCGCAACGCCTTGTCCGTAAGCGGTGCGGTCATCGATGATCGCAGCCGTCTTGGCGCGCAGCGTGCCCACCGCAAATTGGGCCATCGTGCCGCCGAGCTGCACATCGCTAGCGCCGATACGGAAGATATTGTTGAAGCCTTGTTGCGTCAACGTCGGGTTGGACGCCACCGGCAGCATCGGGATGCCCGCGGCGTTGTAGACGCGCGATGCCGGGATGGCCACGCCGGAGTTATAGGGCCCAAGCACGGCGACCGTCTTGGCATCGGCCAGCTTCTGCGCGATTTGTACACCGACCTTCGGGTCGGCCTGGTCGTCTTCCGAATCCAGCTTGAAGGTCACTTTCTTGCCGGCGACCACTACGCCCTTTTTGTTCAGGTCTTCGATGGCGAGGCGGGCGCCATTTTCGTTGTCTTTACCGTTCGCCGATTGCGGTCCGGTCAAGGGAGCCGAGTGGCCGATAGAAACTACTTCTTGCGCGTTTGCAGTGGCGAACGCCGAAGCCGCCAAGGCGACTACAAAACCAGTGACTACCTTGCTCATCGTGGAACTCCTGGGTGGGTGAACTATAGTGGTGCCAAATGTAGACCAATATCGTTTTAGTGTGCAACAATTATTTCAAATATTGCGGTAATTGGTTTCATGGAAAACCAGTACGTGGAAATGACAAGCAAAATGGCAAGCAAAAGGGCAGGTCATGGCATCCAGTTTTGTCGAGCTCGATAACTCGTTTCGGCCGCAGCAAATCTATGAGCAGGTTTGCGAAAGAATCCGTGCCGAGATCCAGAGCGGCCGATTCGCGGCCGAATCGCGCCTGCCGTCGGAGCGAGATCTGGCGGCGTTGTTCGGTGTCGGCCGGCCGGCGGTTCGAGAAGCCATAGGCGCATTGCAAAACGAGGGGCTGGTCGTCACGAAGCGCAACTCGGGCACGTTCGTGTGCGCCAATGTGCTAGATCTGCTCTCGGATGCGCGTGCGACGCGATCGAGCGCGCCGCGGGTGGCGGACTTCAGCCCAATTTCGACCTTGGACGTGCGCTTGGTCCTGGAGCCGGCGATCGTGCGCCGCGCGGCGGTCAGGGCGCAGCGCGATCGTCTTGCCGAGCAATACCTCACGCAGATGGAGAGCGTGCACGACATCGACGATTTGGCGCAGCGGGAGTTATGGAACACCTGCGACCGACTGTTCCATCGTCAACTGGCGGTCATGACCGGCGACGCGTTGATGGTCAAGATTGCCGACGAAGTGGCGAAGACCATGGATCAACCGCTGTGGCGGCGGCTCAAGGATGAGGCGATCTATGAAGCCGGGCGCATCAGGTTGTATGTGGCGGAGCATCGCTTGATCTATGAGGCGGTCGTCAACGGCGACGCCGATGCGGCGGCGTTCTATGTGGAGCAGCACATCAAGCGCGTGGCGAGAGATATCGCCTAGGGGGTGCGAGCGAGCGCGCTTGCGCGTGCAAGTTCGAGGAAGGTAGAGAGTACCGGGGATGGGTTACGCTCGGAATAGGCGAGCGCGATACCCATCGACAGAGTCCCACGCTCGGCCTTCAGCGCGCGAAAGGCAACGCCGCTGCGTTTGACCACCGTCAAGGAAGCAGGGATCAGTGCGACGCCTTGTCCTTGCGCAACCAACCCCAGCAATATGTGATGGTCTGCCGGTTCAGGCAAGACGTTGGGCTGAAATCCTATCTGCTCGAAAAACGCCAGGCAATGGTCGTAAAAACCTGGGTTGAGTCGCCGTTCGAACCAGAAGAACGGTTCATCCTTCAGATCGTCGAAACCGATCCGTCGTTTTCTGGCTAGGCGATGACCGGCCGGTAGCGCGACAACGAATGGCTCCTCGCGCAAGGTCTCGGTTGCCAGACCTTTGACTTCCGTGTGCAGACCGACAAAAGCCGCGTCCATCGCGCCATTTTTAATCTCCCGAATCAGGTTGATCGAATGCTTGCCCTTGACGGCAATTCGCCAGCTTGGGAAGCGACGACGCAGTTCATCGAAAACATCGGGGAAAGCGCTCCGGTCGAATACGGTTGTATAGCCCACTACGAATTGGCCGCCGTCGGAATCCCTGCAAGCCCTGGCCACGGCGACCGCCTTCTCCGCTTGCGCGAGCGTACGCCTGACCTCGGGCAAAAACGCCGCTCCAGCCGCGCTCAGCATCACGCCCGCTTTGCTGCGCAAAAACAGCTCGACGCCCAGGACGTCTTCCAGTTGACGAATTTGCCGGCTCAAAGGCGGCTGCGAAATGTGTAGGCGTACCGCCGCTCGACCAAAGCTGAGCTCCTCACTGACTGCAAGGAAGTAACGAAGCTGCCGGAGATCGATGGGGGTGGTCATACCGAAAAGGTATCACATATAAGTTATTGGAAACTGTTTCAGACCGCGCGGAAGATGCAAGAACGCTAATTCAAGCGCAACGCAGAATGGAGTCTGGAATGAACGACGAACGCTTTCGACGAGGTCTGGAAAAATTGCGGGAGATCGACGGAGAGGGGGGCGAAAAGGTCGTGGAGAGCCTGCGCGATATCGCCCCCGATTTTGCGCAGTACCTGATTGAATTTCCGTTCGGCGATATTTACTCGCGGCCCGGCCTTGATTTGAAGACCCGGGAATTTGCAGTGATAGCGGCGCTCACCGCGCTAGGCAATGCGACGCCGCAACTGAAGGTGCATATACAGGGCGCGTTGAATGTCGGATGCTCTCGGCAGGAGATTGTCGAAGTGCTCATGCAAATGGCAGTCTATGCAGGCTTTCCCGCAGCGTTGAATGGTTTGTTCGCCGCGAAGGAAGTATTCGCAGTAAGCGACGCGGAATAGTCTAGACAGCGCTTCTGCAGGACGGCTGGTCTATGTCAGCCATTCCCGCACGTTCATGGAAATTTGAACAACGCCGCCGCCGTATCGACCAGCACGGCCTGACGTTCTTGAGGATCCGGCAACAACGCGCGCAGAAGTGTCACTGCCCTGGCGTACTCCTGGGCTTGCTCGAATTGCGTATGAGGCCAGTCGCTGCCCCACACCAGGCGGTCCGTGCCAAACGCAGCCTTCAGTAGCGACATCGCCGCTATAGCAGTGACTTCGCCCTGGGCGCCGCGGCCGATCCGATAGGCGCCGGAGAGCTTGACCCACACCTGGCGCGTGAAGCCCAGCGTCAGAAGATAGCGGAACCCCGGGTCCGCGATGCCCAGCGCCGGATCGGGCCGGCCAAAGTGATCGATCACGACGTTGATGCCCTTATCGAGCAATGGCGGCACCACGTCTTCGAGCCGTCGCGCCTCGACATGCACTTCGACGTGCCAATCGAGCCGTGCGATTGCTGCAAGCATTTGCTGCCAGTCGGCGCGAGTGAAGTCGGGATTCGGCAGATCGAACAGGTTCAGGCGGATGCCCACCACGCCCACGCGCTGCAATGCGTCGAGCTTTGCGTAGTCCGCCGCGGGATCGATCACCACGACGCCGCGCAGCCGCTTCGGTTCCTGCGCGAGCGCAGCCAGGAGATAGCTGCAGTCGGTACCGAGGAAGCTCGGTTGCACGAGCACGCCGTGGGATATTCCGTGCGTGTCCAGTTGTGCGAGATAGCTCGACAGCGTTGCATCGTATTGCGGGGCGTAGCGACGTCGGGCGGCCAGGGGCAGACCCTGTGCAAAGACGTGCGCGTGCGTGTCTATGGCGGCGAGCGCCATTGCAATGGGCATCTCCACGTTAGCCACGCGCGCCGCTCGTCGTGAGAGTTGTGTCGCGCTGGGGCAATGTCTCGGTCAAAGAGCGGCCGCGCGTTTCGGGCAGCAGCAGCACCGCGACCACGACGATCGAGTAGGCGATGGCCGCGTCGATACCGATCGCCGCGCCCAGCGACATGTTGGTGGACATGTGTCCGACCAGCACCGGAAAGCCTGCCGACACCACGCGCCCAAAGTTGTAGCAAAAGCCCACGCCCGTGCCGCGCATGCCACGCGGATAAAGCTCGTTGAATAATGCGCCCATGCTGGCTGGAATGCCCGCCGCGAAAAAGCCCAGCGGAAAGCCCAGCACCAGCATCTCGGTGTTGCTCAGCGGCAGGAATACGTACATCAGCACCATCACGACACAACTGATCGCAAACAGCAGTATGGTGCCGCGTCGGCCGATGCGGTCGAGCAGGTACGCGGCGGCGATGCAACCGCAAAAGAACGCGGCGATGATAACCGCCAAGTAGCCGCCGGTACCGAGCACCGAGAGGTGGCGCTCCGTCTTCAGGTAGGTGGGCAACCACGTGGTCAGCGCGTAGTAGCCGCCGTGTGCGCCGACGCCGAGCAGGGCGCCGGTGAGCGTCATGCGCAGCACTTGCGGGGAAAAGATACCGAGCACCGGTACTTTCGCCAAGGCATCGGCGGCGCTGGTCGATTCGGTCCCTGCCTTGTTTGCCGCGGCCACAGCCGCAGGCACGGCAGGCTCCTGTATGCCACGACGCACATAGATGATCAGCAAAGCCGGCAGGATGCCGATGCCGAACATCACGCGCCACGCGGATGTAGCCGGCATCACCGAGAACATCAGCGAATACAGCAACACGGCGGCGGCCCAGCCCACGGCCCAGGCGCTCTGCACGGTGCCCATCGCCTTGCCGCGATGCTCGGGTCGAATCGTCTCGGCCATCAGCACGGCACCGGCTGCCCACTCGCCGCCGAAGCCCAAACCCTGCAGGCTCTTCAATATCAGGAACTCGGGGTAATTTTGCGCGAACGCGCATAAGAAAGTGAACACGGCGAAGAACGCGACCGTCAACTGCAGTGTCTTGACGCGTCCGATCCGGTCAGCCAGCACGCCGGCCACCCAGCCGCCGATAGCCGAAGCCACGAGCGTCGCCCCGCCGACCAAACCCGCTTGGGTCCGGGTAATCGCCCACTCGGCGATGATTGCCGGGATCACCAGGCTGAACATCTGTACGTCGAGCGCATCGAGCGCCCAACCGCCGAAGCATGCCCAGAAAGTGCGTCGTTCGTTGGGAGAGATATCCTTGAACCAATTCATTGCTTGTCTCCTGATCTCACCCGGGCCGCTGGCAAACCCTTTAGAACCTTTCGGAACATGCGGCCGGGCGATGTTTTTGTTGTGTTGGTTGGTGCCTGTCGTTAGCGAATTTCGGCCTGGTAGATGAATTCGCTGGCTGGGCCGCGCGAGCGCCGCCATTCCAACGGACGCCTGTCGTAGCCGAACGCAAGGCGCTCGATAATGACGACCGGTGTGGCCGGTGCAATGCGCAGCATGCGCGCGTGCATCGGGCTGACCGTTTCGACCGTCAGCGTTTCCGTGGCGGATGCCACGACTTCGTTGCACTGCGCTTCATACACGGGGTACAACAGGTCGCCGATGTCTTCGATCTCCAGTTGAGCCAAGGCCGCAAAGCGATCGGCGGGCAGCCAGATTTCCTCGGCGAGTACAGGGTTGTCTCCAATCAACCTCAGGCGCGACATCCGGATCACCGATGCGTTCGGCGCGATCTGCAGGATGGCCGACACCGCTGACGGCGCCTCGATCACGTCACGCTTGAGGATGCGGCTTTGCGGAATACGTCGCTCGCCGGTCAGGCTTTGGAACCGGAAAAACCGGAATAGCGAGCCATCGAAGCTGGCTCGACGCACGAAGGTGCCGCGCCCCTGGAAACGTTCCAGCATGCCTTCGGCTACCAGCAAATCGACCGCCTTGCGCACCGTGCCCACTGCAACGCTGTAGCTGCGCGCCAATTCCTGTTCGGTGGGAATCGCGTCGCCGGGCCGCCAATGGCGAGTCGCGATTAGCGCGGCGAGTTCGTCGCGCAGCTGATGGTATCGGGGGAGTCGGCTATCGAGGGGCATGAAATGGGTCAGCGGGATGAATTCATACACATGTTTGCATGTATGTATGTTTTCCGCCTCCCGCGTTTACCCTTAATTCGTGTGACCGGCTACTTCGGGCACCGGCCGGCCGTCCAGTCTGATCCGGCCCTACGTTCTAAGCGGAATGGGGGTCATGGAATGGGGGTCAACAACGGCTGACCGGAGAAATGCGCGTGTAGATTGTCCAGCACCAGGCGCACCGTCGCTTCGACCGCTTCGGGGGAACGTCCTGCCACATGCGGCGTCAGGATCACGTTGTCCAATTGCAGGAGGGCGGCCGGCACGTGCGGTTCGCCTTCGATCACGTCGAGCGCCGCCCCCGCGATGCGATGTTGCGCGAGCGCTTCGATGAGCGCTGACGTGTCCACCACGCTGCCGCGGGCGATGTTGATCAGGAAGCCTTCCGCGCCGAGCGCATCGAGCACTACTGGGCCGACCAGATGGCGGGTGGCTGCGCCGCCGGGTATCGCCACCACCAGGAAATCGCACCATGCGGCCAGCGCTACCGGGTCGTCGAAATATCGATAGTGCTCAATGTCGTGGGGATGCCTGCTGACATAGCCGATCTGCATCTCGAAGCCGCCGGCAGCACGGCGGGCGATGCCCTGGCCGATGCGGCCCATGCCTAGAATGCCTAGCTTTTTCCCGGACACGGATGGGCGCTCCTTGCGTGACCACTCGCCGCGGCGAATCGCGGCGTCGGATTGCGGAACATGTCGTGCCGCCGCGAGCAGCAGCGCCAGCGCGTGATCGGCCACAGACGAGTCGTTGGTGCCGGGCCCGTGGGTTGCGACTATGCCACGCGCGCGTGCCGCATCGAGATCGAGCTGATCGTAGCCCACGCCTTGGGCGCAGACGATCTCCAGGCTGGGGAGTGCTGCGATCATGTCGGCATGCAAGCCAGTCGTACCGTTTGTGAGGACGGCCTGGATTTCGTGAGCTTGTGTAGCGAGGATCGCCTCGCGGTGCTGTGTGGTGGTTGCCAGATGCAGCGCAAAACCTGCCGCCTCTAGCATCGCCAGATGCTCGGGGGTTTGCTCCACAAGCACGAGAAGACCATGTTTCATCGGATTGCCTTAGAAGATGTCCGCGCATATCTCCGCGCAGATATGCGCGGAGATATACGGGGAGATATGCGCAGAGACGCCCGCGCAGAGCATGCGTGATCGAATGTTTGCCGGATTTACCATTAGATTTACCATTATTTAAGCACGCTAAACAGCGGCGACGCAGCCATCCGAGCGATAATTACCGGCCGGGCGCGTCCTTTTTTTACCCACACCGACCATGGAGTTGCCGCATGCAACCGACATCAAGCACCAAGCGTAGCGCCATCGCCGCCGTTCTAGGTAATTCCATGGAGTGGTATGACTTCATGATTTTTGCGTTCATGACGCCCGTGATCAGCAAACTATTCTTCCCAGTCGATCCGGCGTTGCCCGGTAGCGAATTGAACGCGATCCTGCTGACGACGGCGCTGTTCGGCACTGGGTTTTTCATGCGTCCAGTCGGCGGCGTAGTGCTCGGTTTGTACGGGGATCGGAAGGGCCGCAAGGCGGCCATGACGCTGGGCATGTCCATCATGGGCCTCTCGGCGCTGTTACTCACGTTTGCACCGACCTATCAGACCGCCGGTATTTTCGCGCCGCTCACGGTGCTGGTTGCGCGGCTCCTGCAGGGGTTTTCGGTAGGCGGTGAATTCGGCACCTCTACGTCCTTCCTGATCGAGCTCGCCCCGCCTGGCAAAAGTGGCTTCTTCGGCTCGTGGCAAATCACGGGCCAACTCGGCGCACAAATTCTCGGCGCGAGCCTGGGTCTGTTGCTCACCGACATATTCACGCCCGAGCAACTGGCAGCCGGCGCATGGCGTATTCCGTTTGCGGTGGGTTTGGTGATCGTGCCGATCACCTTGTATATGCGTAGCAACCTGATGGAGTCGGACGCGTTCGTGAGCGTGCGCACCAAGCTCGGTTCGCGCGTGCGGCAGATGGGCGCGGAGTTGCGGCAGCCTGGTGTCAAATACCTGATCGGCATGGGCATGGTGGTGGCAAGCGCCGTGTCGTTCTACGTGACGTTCGGCTACACCGTGACCTACGCCAAACAAGTGCTCAAGCTGCCCTTGCACGACAGCTTCATGGTGCAGATGATTGCGGCTATCGCGATGCTGATCGTAGTGCCGATCGCCGGCATTGCCTCCGATCACTACGATCGCAAGAAACTGCTGCTGGTTTCGCTGGGCGGATATCTGGTGGTTCTGTACCCGCTATATACATGGGTGACCGGCGCGCCATCGATCGAGAAGCTACTGGTCACGCAACTGGTGGCTGGTGTGCTGAGCGCATTTTTCCTCGGCGTGTATTGCACGGTGCTGGCCGAAATGTTCCCGGTACGCGTGCGCTCCACCGCGTTGGGGATCGTGAACAACGTTGCCGTGCTGGTGTTCGGCGGCTTCGCGCAGTTCTTCGTCACGTGGCTGATCAAGCTGACGGGTTCGCCGCTGGCGCCGGTGTACTACGTCATGATAGGCCTGGGCTTGGGATTCATCGCCGTGATCTTCATGCCGCGCGAGAACGCTTATGCGCGAGTCGGCGACGAACTCACCGCGAAACCTTGAACCTATACGTTGCCCGCGTGCAGCGTCGGGCATTTAGAACAAACCGTAAGAGAGGCTAATTTTGACGATCTCCCAGACCGTATTCGACGTAATCGATCGCGTGGCGATACCCACCGATCCCGTTGCCGCGCAAACGATACGCCAGCACCGCGTGAAGATTTCCGGTTTTATCCAGACCGCGTATGACGCAATTTTTGTCGACTCGTCCACTGTGATGGACATCGCGCTGCGGTTGACGAGCGCGACGCAAGTGGCGACGCTGACAGGCGAGCCGGATCTGGCGGTGTTCTACGACGACGAACTCAGGCGTTATACCTGCGGGCGCGCCGGGGCGGCGAGCGAAGCGCAGCGCGCAGCAGTGGCGGCTCACGTGAGGCGCGTGACGCTTGCACCTGAAACCTGCGACCGCGCGGCGCTTGATGCGTTGCGCAGTGCCGGGGTGAGCACGGAAGACATCGTCACTTTGTCGCAATTGATTGGCTATGTGGCGTTCCAGGCACGCGTGATCGCTGGTGTGCGCGCCATCGCCGGCGTAGAGAAAGCGCCCGTGGTGCCTGACGTGGCGATGGCGCCGATGGTGCCGGTTCGGCACGATGGCTTTACCACCGACTCGCTCGACTGGGCATCGTGGTTGACGCCGGTCGATGTGGCCAGCGGTACACCTGAACAACTCGCGATACTCGACGAAAGCGGTCCGACCGCGCGCAAGTCGGCCTACTACTTGACGCTGCTGCACGATGCCGATGTCTTGCGCCAACGCAGCGCTGCTTACAACGCCATCATGTATGCGCCTGGCGGCCTGGACCGTGCGGACCGTGAGCTGGGGGCGCTGGTGGTCTCGACGTTGAACGGTTGCCCGTATTGCGCATCGGTGCATGCGCAACGACTCATCCAGTTGAGCAAGCGGGCGGAGCTGGTGCGTGAGGTGTTTGCCGACCCGATGTCGGCTGGCGAATCGGACCGCGATCGGGCACTGATCCTGTATGCGCAGCGCCTCACGCTGTACACGAACGAATTCTCAACTGCCGACGTGGAGCGCCTGCGGGTGGTTGGTTTGAGCGATGGCGAAATACTCGACTTCACGCATGCGGTGGCGATTTTCGGTTGGGCCAATCGGTTGATGCAGACCTTGGGGGAGCCGGTTTATCCGCAGGCGAAATCTGGGCAAGAGGGCGCCTCGCGTGTTGGTGGGGCAGACCATGCTTGAGTTGGATAAGCGGGAACTCGATCCGCTTGAAATCGGAAAGGCGGGTCTCTCGTCGCTCGCCGATCTTGACGCACGATTAGCGCAGGATCTCGAGTGGTTGTGTCTGCCGGCGCCGCCGTGGTCGGCGCGCAGAGAAGTGGAGGGCAGGCCGGTGACCGACGTGCTGATCGTTGGTGGCGGCATGTGCGGACTCGCTGCTGCGGGCGCACTAAAACTGCTGGGCGTGGACAACATGCGCATTGTCGACCAGGCGCCGGCAGGCTTGGAAGGGCCCTGGATCACGTTTGCTCGAATGGAAACGCTGCGCTCGCCCAAGGAACTGACAGGCCCGTGCCTGGGTTTGCCGGCGCTGACGTTTCGAGCATGGTATGAGGCTCAGTTCGGTCTTGCGGCCTGGCGTGCAGTGGACAAAATTCCACGCCCGCAATGGATGGAATATCTGGTTTGGTACCGGCGTGCGCTGGGCTTGGCGATCGAGAACGACGTCGTCGTCAAGCGTATCGACCCGGCTGGCGAAATGCTGGACGTGCTGCTGGCCACCGCTGCGGGCGAAGAACGTGTGTTGGCGCGGCATGTAGTGTTGGCGACTGGCCGCGATGGCGGTGGCCAACCCTATGTACCGGAGTTTGCCAAGAAGCTAAACCGCCGCTATTGGGCGCATTCGGCCGACACGATCGATTTCGCCGCTTTGCGTGGCAAGCGTGTGGCCGTGGTCGGCGCGGGCGCTTCGGCGATGGACAATGCGGCCACGGCGCTTGAAGCGGGCGCTGCGCGGCTCGATCTGTTCATTCGTCGGCACGATATTCCGCGTATCAACAAGCTGACGGGGATTGGGAGTCCAGGTCTGTCGTATGGCTTCACCGAGTTGCCGGACAGTTGGAAATGGCGCTTCAATACGTATTCGATGACGTCGCAAACACCGCCGCCGCGTAACAGCACCTTGCGTGTGTCGCGCCATGCGCAGGCGCATTTTCATCTGGGCAGCCCATTGTTGAAGGTGGTCGAAGGTGATGGCGAGTTGATCGTGGAAACGCCGCGCAGCAGCTACAAGCTGGATTTCCTGATCTTCGCGACGGGCTTTCGCACGGACCTGAGCGCGCGGCCGGAACTCGCGTCGGTGGTCGATAGCGTACGACTGTGGAAGGATACGTTCGAGGCGCCCGAGTCGGGGCCGAACGAGGAGTTGGCGAATTCGCCTTATCTCGGAGCGGCTTTCGAGTTCACCGAGAAAACGCCGGGGGCTTGCCCAGCGCTGAGCCGTATTCATTCGTTCAATTTTTCCGCGATGGCGAGTCTCGGGAAACTTTCAGGCGATATTCCCGCCGTGAGTATCGGGGCCGAACGTCTGGCGCAGGGGATCATCGCGCGGATGTTTGGCGATGATTGCGATGCACATTATGTGGCGTTGCAGGCGTTCTCGAAGCCGGAGTTGTTTGGGGACGAATGGACTGCGGAGGCTTGAGCGCTAATGCACACAACAAAAGCCTTTCGTAATGGCAATTCGCAAGCCGTGCGTATTCCGGCGGACTTAGCTTACGACAGCACAGAGGTCGAGTTGGAGATCGAACGTGTTGGCGACGAAATCCGCATTCGTCCGGCACGGCGGCGACTGACCTGCGTGCTGAAAAAATTTGCGAAATTCGGGGCCGACTTCACGGTTGATGGACGCGGAAAACGTGAACAGAAGGGACGCGGGAGTTTGTAGTGGCAGTACATGCTTGGCGTCCGTATTCGCATTTATCGGATCAGCTTTTCACCGGTTCATATCGAAGCTTCAGCAACGCAATCAGCGCAAGCAAATGCGGATTGCGATCGGTCTTGCGATAAGCCAACGACAGCGTGGAAACGGCGTCGGGGTCCGAGATGGGCCGATAGACGGCGCCAGCAATGTCGATGCACCGCACGTCGTCCGGCATGATCGCGATACCTACACCGGCCGCGGCCAATCCGACCATCGCCGAAGCTTCCCGCGATTCCCGGATCACATTCGGGCGATAACCGGCACGCCGGCACAAATCGATAATCTGCTGATACAACCCCGTTCCCGCACCGCGCGGATAGGTGATGAACGACTCAGCATGCAGATCCGCGATCGACAACGCCGCGCGCGTGGCTAGCGGATGATCAGCCGCCAGCACCGCAGTCAAGCGCGTCTCGCGAAACGCATCGAGCTTGAGCTGCGGCGCAACCTCGCTGGCAGGCCAGCGCAAAATACCCAGATCGAGGATGCGATCGCTCAACGCATGCAACTGGTCGAGCGACGCCATCTCATGCAGGCTGACAGCAACGAGCGGATGCACCGCGCGAAATTGCTGAAGTGTCTGCGGCAGGAATTGCCCGAACATCGATGACGCGGTATAGCCCAGTGCCAGCGAACCGATTTCCCCATGCGCAGCTTTACGCACGTCGATTTTTGCTGTGTCGACTCGCGCCAGCACGTCAAGAGTGCGTTCGAGAAAGAGCTTGCCGGGACCCGTCAAAAAAATTCGCCGCTGGGCCCGTTCGAATAACAGAACGCCCAACTCCTCCTCCAACGCCTTGATCTGATGGCTCAGCGGAGGTTGCGCCATGTTCAGCTTTTCCGCAGCGCGAGAAAAGCTGAGTTCTTCAGCGACAGCAACAAAATAGCGCAGGTGGCGAAGTTCCATGCATACCTAAAAAGTCTGGATAAACGACTATAAAGTGTATTGGTAAATATACTTGATGGGCAGTAATCTTGCGAAAAGATGACAAAAAAACACGCATATCACGCAATGTGTGTCGATCCAGGAGACCGCATGAAAACAATTGCCTCTATCGCGCCGACGGGCATGACACCGTCCACGGCCGAGCAGCGATTCGAAGCCGCAACCTATCGGACCGTGACCCTGCGCATCGTTCCACTGCTTGCGCTGTGCTATGTTTTTTCCATCGTCGATCGGCTCAATATCGGTATCGCGAAACTGCAGATGATGCCGTCGTTGGGGTTTTCCGATGCTGTATATGGTTTTGGCGCCGGCGTGTTTTTCCTGGGCTATTTGCTGTTCGACGTGCCGAGCAATCTGATGTTGTACCGCTTCGGCGCGCGCCGCTGGCTGGCTCGAATCATGATCACATGGGGGTTGTTGTCGACCTGCATGGCGTTCGTGTCGACGAGTTGGATGTTCTATCTTCTGCGGTTTGCCGTCGGTGCTGCGGAAGCGGGCTTTTTTGCCGGTATCGTGCTGTACACCACCTATTGGTTTCCTGCCCCGCGGCGCGCGCGCATCTTCGCGATGTTGTTATTCGCGATGCCGGTGTCGGCTGTTATCAGCGGCGGTGCATCCGGGTGGCTGATGTCCTTCTCGGACCGGCTGTTCGGTCTCGCGGGCTGGCAATGGGTGTTTGTCGTCGAAGGGCTGCCGTCAGTGCTGCTCGGTTTGCTCACGTGGCGCTTCCTCGACGATGGCATTGCGCACGCACGTTGGCTTTCCGCGGCACAGAAAAGTCTGCTCATAAACAACCTTGGTCCCACTGCTGCGACGCGCCCCGCCGATGCGACGGTTTCCGGCGCGCTGCGTTCGGGCCGCGTCTGGTTGCTATGCGCAATCTGTTTTGCGATCAGCGCCGGCATGTACGGCGTCGGCTTCTGGCTGCCGACACTGATTGCCACGTCGGGCGTGGTCGGTATCCGATCCATAGGATGGTTGAGCGCGCTGCCCTGGATCGTTGCTGTGGTCCCGCTGTGGCTGGTCGGGCGCAGCTCTGACGCACGCGGCGAGAGACGCTGGCACGTCGCCATACCGCTGGCCGTCTGCGGGTTGGGGTTGCTGGGTAGCGTGTGGTTCTCGCATCATGCGGCCATGGCGGTGCTTTGCCTGACGTTTGCAAGTTGCGGCGTGTTGACCTCGTTGGCGTTGTTCTGGAGCTTGCCGACTGCGTTCTTGAGTGGATACGGCGCGGCGGCGGGCATTGCGTTGATCAACTCTATCGGCAGCATCGCCGGCTTTGTTTTCCCGTTCGTCATCGGTCTTATCAAGGTTCGTACCGGCAGTCTGGACTATGGAATCGTCCTGCTGGCTGCGGTGATTCTGATGGGCGCCTGCTTGCCATTGACCCTGCGTAAGAGCGTGGTCGATCGCTAACTAAAGCGAGGGCGGCAGATTGACACATCGGGATAGAGCCGTCGCTTTTGACACGTCTCTTATCAAGCAGGATCTACCATGAATGAACCCAAACCCATAGACGCTACGCAGCACTCGCATGATGAGCAGTGGCTCGCGCAGCGCTCGACTAACCTCGTGCTCGATCGGTTGAGCCGGGGCGAATATGTGCTGGCCCTTGGCATCAGACATTCGCGTACCATCGATATCGTCAAGATCGCGCAAGCAAGCGGTCACCATGCGATATGGGTCGATCTCGAACACAGCGCGATCCCGCTCGATTTGGCGACACAGATGTGTTCGTCCGCACTCGATCTGGGCATCGTCCCGTTCGTGCGCATACCCGAGCGTGAATACGGAGCGATCGGGCGCTTGCTGGACGGCGGCGCGCTGGGCATCATCGCTCCGCGCATCGAGACGGTCGAAGAGGCCCGCGACGTGGCGGCCGCATGCCGGTTCCCGCCACTGGGTCGTCGCTCGCAGATCGGCATGTTGCCGCACTTCGGCATGCAGCGTGTGGCGCCCGGGGTCCTCAATCGCGCACTCAACGGGTCGGTTGCCGTACAGGTGCTGATCGAGACGCCGACCGGGATCGATAACATCGAGGCGATCGCGCGGCTGGATGGCGTGGACATGGTTTCGATCGGCACCAACGACCTGTCGGCAGAGTTGGGCGTACCCGGCGATTATCGGCATCCGCGCGTGCGCGAAGCGCATCTGCATGCGATAGAGTGCTGCAAGCGCGCAGGAAAATGTGTGGCGATCGGCGGGATAGGCGACGTTGCCTATGTGGCCGAGCTGGTGGCGCTGGGCGCTGCGCCGCTGCTGTTTTCCGGTATCGACGGCGAGTTGCTGCGCGGTGCGGCACAACAGGCTGGTAGTCAAGCGCTTCAGGCACTTCAAGCGCTACAGGCCGGCAACGCTGCGCAAGTGCGTGCGTCCTGAGCACCCTATGTTTAACACCCGTTAATTGATTTCTGGAGTCTGCAATGAGCAGTGAACGGTTGATCTCTAAGCCGATGCGCGATCCGGCCAGCCTCACGGCCCCAACGTTTTCCATGCCTACGAATGCATGCGATGCACACTGTCATGCCTTCGGTCCGGCTGCGCAATATGGCAGCGTTACCGAACCGCACTACACACTTCCGGATGGTGACGTCCGGCAACTGGCGGCGATGGCCGACACGCTTGGCATCGCGAGAATGATCGTCGTGCAGCCGAGTTATTACGGCACCGACAATCGTTGCACGGTCGCCGCGCTCGCGGCGCTGGGCGAGCGTGCGCGCGGCGTTGCCATGGTGGCCGACGACGTGAGCGATACCGAACTCGAACACCTTAATGCGGCCGGCGTGCGCGCGCTGCGACTGGACCTGTTCCTACGTGCAGAGTGGCCGACCGCCAAGATCATCGAGTACATCGAGCACACCCGGGCCAGGATTGCGCGATTCGGTTGGCATCTTCAGTTCTATTCACCGGGACGTGTGGTGCGTGACTTACTGCCGTTTCTACGCGGGTTCGACGCGGATTTTGTCATCGATCATATGGGTTACATGCTTGAGAAAGACGGACTCACCGGTGGCGATTTCGATCGTTTGCTCGACGTGATCGGGCAGGGGCGGGGTTGGTTGAAGTTGTCGGCGCCGTATCGGCTGACTACCGATCCGACTTACGCTGCGGTCGCACCGACCGCACGCGCTATCGTGGCCGCTGCGCCGCAGCGCTGCATCTGGGGTAGCGACTGGCCGCATATTCCCGAGGGCGGGCGAGATACCGGGGCATTGCTCAACGCGCTAGCGGTGTGGGCACCGGACGAGGCGGTGCGCAATCAGATATTGGTCGATAATCCGGCGCGACTATTTGGATTCGGGCTGTAGATACCGGACGGATGTTTCGTAGGCACATGCATGCGCGGCATCCTCAAAATGAGGCGAACGCTAATAATTCAGGAACATATCCTGCAGTTTTTGCGTTCGGCTTTCACCGGTAAGCGCCAGCATGACGAGGATGCGGGCCTTATGCGGAACTTGATCGTCGACCGCTAGCCAATCGTAAAGATCGTCGGGTTGAGCGCCGTTGCGGATCACCACGCCGCCACCGGTGCGCGATGCGCGAATGATGTGCACGCCGCGGTCTCTCGCTTCGGTCAGAGCCTCGACGATCCGCGACGCGACGTTGCCGTTGCCGGTCGCCGCGTAAACAATCGCGCGCACGCCTGAGTCGAGCATCGCTGCGATCGATGCGGCGGCTATGCCGCCATGGGCGTAAATGATCCCGACCTCGGGCAGAGCGTCGAGTTTGTCGATGTCCCATTCAGTCTCGACCGTATGCCGTCGCGCCGGCAAACGATAATAGGCTGGCTTGCCTTCTACGATATAACCGAGCGGGCCGTACGGTGAGCGGAATGCCTCCAGTTTGAATGTGTTGGATTTCATGACATCGCGCGCGGTGTGGATTTCGTCGTTCGCTACCACCAGTGTGCCTTTGCCGCGTGAATTGGCGCTACCGGCGACCCGGATCGCGTTGTATAAGTTCAGCGGGCCATCTGAGCTAAGCGCGGAAGGCGGGCGCATCGCACCGACCACCACGACCGGCTTGGGGCTCTTGAGCGTCAGATGTAGGAAGTACGCAGTTTCGTCGATCGTGTCGGTGCCATGCGTCACGACAATGCCATCCACGTCGTCCAGTTTCAACAACGCCGAGATGCGTTTGCCCAATAGCAGAAGCTGTTCGTTACCGAAATTCTCCGAGCCCATCTGCAAGAGCTGCTCGCTCCTGAGGTTGGCAATCGACGCTGCGACCGGCAAGTCGGCGAGAATGTCGTCGATCGCTAAAACCGAACAATCGTACGCAGAGGTATTGACGACCGATGCGCCACGTCCGGCGATGGTGCCTCCAGTGCCGATCAGCACGATATTGGGTTTTTTGAGTTGCTCTGGAACGGGCATGTGTTTAATCCTTTCGCTGCTGGGTGCTTGGTTGCTGCAGGGTGCCTAGTCGCAGAGTGTCTGGTCGCTTTAGGCCGGCAAGCCGAACATCTCGTGATCGATTGCACGCACGCAGGAATTGCAGACACCAGCGCCATTGGTCGGCATCAAACGAAAGGTACTCAGAAACCGTGGGAGGGCATTGCATCGATACGCGCAAAGATAGAAGAAAGGCGACATGCCAGCTATGAGTCGCCGTGATCGAGCGGGCGTTGAGAGCGAGCGACGCCGATGATTCGACAGGTTCGCTTTCTAGCTGGATCGCCCGCTCAATGACAAGCGCAGTTTGCCGGGCGTGACGCCATACACCTCTTTGAAGTTGCGGATGAAATGCGCCGAATCGGCGAAGCCGCACTCGTAGGCCACGGCCGTCACGCGTTTATCGGTATTGAGCAGCATCCACCGGGCATAGCGTAGTCGCATCAAGCGATAGAACTCCTTTGGCGATATACCCATTTCCGCAAGAAACGTGCTCTCTAGTTGCCGCACGCTGGTGCCTGTCATCCGCGCGATCACTGAAACGTTGAGCGGAGCTTCGAGGTTTTCCTCCATCAGGACCACCGCATGCCGCACTCCAAGATCCTCGACGGCAAGGTAGCCCAATCCCTTGCGGCGCTCGACGAACGAAGTGCCGCCCTGACGACTGACGGTCATTTGATGGATGACCTTGGACGCGCGGTCCGAGCCGCAGTGCAGGCTGATCAAGCGTGCCGCCAGTTCGATGACCGATATCCCGCCCGCACAAGTGATGCGGTCGCCATCGATCATGTAGTCCGAATTCGTAACGACTCGCAGCGCCGGAAACATGCGCTTGTAGTCTTCAAGATGGAAAGCGTGCACACACGCGACGCGATCTTGCATTAGTCCGGCGTGAGCCAATACGATGCTGCCGGTACACATGCCCACCAGCGGTACGCCTTCGTCCGCCGCCTGTCGCAGGTAGGTCCAATAGCGCGGGTCGACCTCTTCGATATGAGGCAGTAGACCCCCGATGACGACGATGTAATCGAACTGCCGGGGCGGCGGTAAATTCGCCTGTACGGAAACCGTCACTCCGCAGTTCGCTTCCACAACCTCGTTGGGCAAGCCTATGATTTTCCAGGTGCAGCGCAGGGGCCGACTTTGGTCCCCTAGATCGGCAGCATGGCGCAGGGCGTCGCTGAACCCGGCTAGCGAAAGCAGCGGGAATCTTGGCCAGAGCAGAAAGCCGACGTTGAGCTCGGCGCCCGGGCGGACGGATTGGGTTGCGCCATTCTCCCGGGAGCGGTCCAAGCGCTCGACGATATTCCTTCCCTGGGACTCGTTTGTGGAACGCGTTTGCACCTTCTCGGCAGTCATACCAGCCTCGGGATCTATGGACGTGCCCAGTATAAGGTCCGCGACCGCGCCCGTAAAAGCGATGTCGCAATTCTTCTATTTTTTGCAGATCGATGCAATGCCAACGTTTTATTCCCCACTAAATTGACTCTCACCATGGAAGCGCGTCG
>Ga0302220_10000651_pt1 | contig 28794 bp, 28 predicted proteins | sample II_Palsa_E1_3_FD_194572 | JGI IMG/M metagenome (GOLD analysis project Ga0302220, IMG submission 194572) | Peat permafrost microbial communities from Stordalen Mire near Abisko, Sweden - II_Palsa_E1_3 | ecosystem: Environmental > Terrestrial > Soil > Palsa > Peat permafrost | place: Sweden...
AGTTCTTGCTTAACCGTAGAGGGCCGAGGAGTAGCGTTGTGTGACTGCAACTAAGGATATACAGTTAGGAATACCACATAGAAACAATCTGATCCAGAGCGATGCCTTGCATCAGATATGATTGAAGCCGAAGCAAGGGGTTCTATCCAGTGACCGAGGTATATTCAACCCGTGAGTTCGGTCGCAGGGAGCGAGTCAACTACCGGAGCTGGACCGCTTACGCAGCAAGGGATGCGGTCCGGCACGGAGGTTCTAGCGAGCGCCGCGGCCATGTCCTTCTGGGACACCGATGGCAGTACAATTCACCGCATCCTTTCGTACCAAAGGCGGTCCCACCTGCTATGCCGCCACACCGTTGCACCGCGGCCATAGATCAGGATTACGTATCATAAAATCATAAAGAAAAAGTACGATCTTCATGCTCTCCCTAGGCTTGCTTTTGCGCTCCGCAACGCAGGAAAGCGACCCAAGCGGATTACACAGTGACACGCTCGCGGACCGGCGGCAGTGACGATTTTCCTTCGCTCGCGCTAAGTCATTGAACCGGCACGATTTTTTTGCGAAAGTGACTGACCAACACGCGAAGTGACAGTTTTATTGCCGAAGTTGTGACACTTTTAAAGCGGTCTACGGTGATCGAACGCTTGCTCGCGCTGCACGACCAGCAACTGAGTGAGGCGCCGATGCACCGGGTGGCGGAAGCTGAAAAACAATTGCGCCAATTCCTCGCCGGCACCGGCGTGTCGCCACTGGTTCGACCGAAATCGGATTAACGGGCGGTCTCCCTTCCAATGCACGCATTCACTTTTCAGTCATGCCGCGCAACAAACGTGTCAGTTCCCGCGCCCGCCTCCTCCTGAAGACACGTCCCAAGCGCGGTGCGCTGGTGCGGTACGGCGACCGAATTGCGGAGGTGCTGGGTGAGGCACGGGGCGAGCGCGTCATGATCCGTTCGCTGCACGCCGATGGTGTCGAGCGACGCAGCGCGGTGAAGTGGAAAAATCTGAGGTTGCTCGACGATCAATTGTTCTAGTGTGAGCCCGCAGGTATCAAGCCGAGCTCATTGCCATCGCCTGCGACCCGCGCAGGCGGAAAACGCGTTTAACGCTCTACTGGTTCACTGCGTCTTTGAACGCCTTGCCGGCCGTAAACTTGACGGTCTTTGACGCGGCGATCTGGAGCGCCTCGCCGGTCTTCGGGTTGCGACCCGCTCGGGCCGCACGCGCGCCCGTGCTGAAAGATCCAAACCCGATGAGTTGAACTGGGTCGCCCTTGACCACAGCGTTCGTCACGGTCGCCAAAAATGCGTCGATCGTTTCTGCTGCGGCGGATTTCGCGATGCCCACTTCGCTGGCCACTGCATCGATGAGTTCCTGTTTATTCATGTTCGCGTTCTCCGATTTAAGCGAAAGACAACCTATGTACCTGCCAGGTCCGGAGGATACCGCATCGGTCATACGTCGTTGGTGCGAGGCAGCGCCGGTATTACGGTGGGAGCGCCCTGCTCCTGCATTTGAGTTAACCGACCGCGCTAACCTTCGTCATCCGCATAACATTGTGCGGATGCATCGAGACCAGCTTAAATACACAGCGGGCATCAACTCGTTGATGATGAAGTTTCACGTCGATTTTTCGACATGTCCGCGCGGGAAGTGCGCGCTAACTCAGAAGAACCCAAATCGCTCGTGTGCCTAGCAGCAACATAGATCGCGTCGATACACACGCTTCGGGTGGAATCGATTCTTTGTTCGAGTAGGTGAACGCGATCTCAGGCGTGACAATACAGGCTGTCGGATTCTTCGACGAAAACCTGAGGTGATCCTCGCACGGCAGCTCCCTGCACGTAACAGAAGACCTATATCCCCGACGGACAAGAGTTTGTACCCGAATTCGCGTAGCCGATCGAAACGCAGTCGGACCTGTTGGCACTGAGAGGACGACGACCTCCTGCCCTCTCGACTGATTCACCGATCCGCACAACCAGACCTTCGCGGCAACAGGACAACCCTTAGCAGACTTCCTCAGTCTGACGCACGCGCGGCAGCATCCGGTCGAACTCCCGCTTGACGATGCCATAGCATTCGCACGCACGGGCTTCCAGACCTGCGCGATCCAGCACCTTGATAACCACGGCTGTGATGGATCAGGCCGGCGTCGTGGAGCTTTCCTGCCGCTTCCGTGACCCCTTCGCGACGCACGCCCAGCATGTCGGCGATCATCTGCTGCGTCACCTGAAATTCGTTGGAGGGCGTACGGTCGATCTCAATCAGCAGCCAGCGGCACAGTTGCTTGCTCAGCGAGTGGTGACGGTTGCACGCGGCGGTCTGCGCGATTTGCGTGAGCAGGGCTTGCATGTACAGGAGCATCAGGCGGCGCAGGAAATCCGAGCGATTGAACTGCTCGCGCAAGGCGGCGGCGCTCATGCGATAAGCAAAACCCGGGCATTGAACCTGAACGCGGGTCGGCATGGTATCGCCGCCGGTGAGGATAGGAACGCCGGTCATGCCTTCACGACCGATGGCGGCGATTTCGGCCGAACCGCCGTCTTCCATCGAGTGAAGCAGAGAGACGATGGCCGTCGTCGGGAAATATACATGATGGATACGTTGTCCTGAATCGCAAAGCAGTTGGCCTGTACGGAGCTGAACGAGTTCCAGGTGAGGCGTTAGAGCTTGCCATTCGTGCGCCGGAAGCGCACCCAACAAATGATTGCCGTGTAGGTCGGATTGAAGGGTCAACATGTTTTTCTTCTCTGATTCGTGCGCTGTGCGCCGTATTTTTATTCTGGTCCACCCCGCGTCCCGTGATGCATCTAACGGCATCCATCGAAGACGTATTGCGACCAGCCCCGTAAGCAGCTCTGCCAAAGTCGTTTGCTTGTTTCGAATTTCAACATTGGCTAGTGCTGCACCACACATATAGCGAGGACCGTGCCAGTAGGCGTAAAACCCAATGCCATCATGGAGCGCCCTAGGATATGCAGTAGCGCACAGTGGGGATGAGAACGTTTTTGATTCAGTCTTGAACAGTGCCTGATCGAACCAGAGCTATCCGTCCGATCAATCGCGCAAACGCTTTCGTCTGTTCAATGCCTTACTGGAGGCGCATCCGATTTCTATAACCCATTTGAAACACCTGTATTTGCGACCTTGAAACCGTGATCGCATAAGCATTTGTCGGTTGTTTTAAAAGTGATACAGAAATGTCCATCCGTTTTGGCGTGACCCGGGGAAAGTTTGCATCGGGGACCCGGCGGGGGAGCGCTGTCACGGCATTAAGGGCCTTCGCACCTCGATGGCAGAGCGGAGTTGTCAGCCTTTGATGGTGATCAAAACGGTTGCATGAATTGCGCGAGATTCAGCGACGCCGTCTTCAGTAAAGTCCAGGGTGGCGATCCGTGAGATTCTCACGTGCGCCGCATCAACCACTTAGCATCGCACGCGACGATCTAGCTTGGTGCTCCGTCTCCCTCGCAAAGAGCACCAGCTCGACGAGCTCGCCAACATGCTGGCAGCGATCGTATCGGTAATCACCGTGTCGTCGTCCACCCTACCCTTTAGAAAAAGTCCGTTGGCAACGTCGAAACTCGAATCGTCTGTGGCCAACGGCTCAGCCGACCAGGCTCCCTTCGGGACGTAGTGATCAATACGCTTTACATCCTATCCAGTACAAACGATTCATTCGGTGGGCATTTCGCCGTTCGCCAACGCAAAAATAGCCGTTGAAATCGCATCGCGCCCAAAGGAGTTTCCCGGAAGCGTGAAACATTAATGCGCTCGATGCTTCCGATCCATGCTGGATATGGCTTTTGCGTCGTCGTATTTCGATCTCGATTGTTTCACGGCCGTAGTTGGGCATGCTAAAGCAGGAGCCGACACCACCATTCGCTTTGGCGCTCCGTCCGGGCGAACTGTTCCGCAAAGCTTAACGCGCCCTATCGACGACTACGGGCCGTCGCATGGACAGCTGTGGACCCATCGATCCCTTGGCTGGCCGCCAAACTACTGAACATTACCGCGCTAATGTTCAGTAGTTTCGCACTGACCCGTGCCGACAAAACACGCAAACCCTTGCTCTGGCCGCCCGGTTGTCCCCACGCTGGAATCGCCGATAGACCGATTAATGCGAGTTATCAGGCTGGCAGAGCGACGTCCAAGTCGGTGGCGATATCCGAATCCCCTATAGAAAATCCGGCTGATAAGTCAGCGCGCTCCTCGCTCTGCGGTGTGGACGCATCGATTACAGGGGACACGATTCCAGTGATGACTACCGGCTTTGGGCCTCGGTGCGCTGTTGGTGCCGCTCTTGGGGTGCCGCTCTTTGAGCTCCATGGCGGCCCCCTTCTACGTACCCGTCAGCTTGACCTTCTTTGCTGACGGACTGCGTTGGGGCAGATGCAGGGTTCAGAACTATGACTTCCTGCCCTTTGTTTTTGACGTGATGTCGAGAAATCGCCCCGACAGCCATACTGGACAAGCGATGCGCCTTGGCAAAGACGTTGAAAGTTTACTTGCAGTTCCCCTGTTTACCGGGTACATTTCGAGCAAATTCGCCGATCAGCGCTTAATAGTTCGACCAGCGGCGAATCCGTTAGATCACCCGATACAGGACGGATCCCATGGGAGCCAATGGTAAGCCCATCGTCTCGATCGCGACCACCGTGAACAACACCCCCACGTCATTCGCGCTCGACGACATTGAAATTATCTCGGACCACGCCAACGAAACCTTGTTGACTGTCCGGGAGCAAATGCTGCTGCCACATCCGAAAAAACATCCGCCGGTGTTCACGACGCCACAGCTCGCAGCGCTCTGTCGGATTGATCGGAAGAAAGTGAACTATTACTGGGAGCGCGCCGAACTGGGCTTGCCTCAGGGCACCAGTATGCCGCGATCGCGTGAGTTTACATTAGTACAGGCTCGTGAGTGGATCAAAAAGGTAGGGCCGTTCACGCCCCGCCCGGAAGGCGTCAAGGGCAAGAAGATAGCCATCGGTAACTTCAAGGGCGGCGTTACTAAGACAACGACTGCAATGACGCTGGCGCAAGGCCTTTCCCTCTTCGGCCGCCGCGTGCTTCTAGTGGACTTGGATCCGCAAGCGTCGCTGAGTGCCTTGAACGGTGTGATCGCCGATAGTGAAGTCACCGAAGACCAGACCATTCTCCCGTTAATTTACGGTGAACAGCCCGACCTGGAATATGCCGTTCAGGCGACATATTGGGATGGCATCGACTTGATCCCAGCGAGTGCTGCCCTGTTCTCGGCTGAGTTTTATCTTCCGTTCAAACAATCGCAAGACTCGACGTTTAGGTTTTGGGATGTGCTGAACGCCGGCCTGGAACCACTGCTCGACCGGTACGACGCCATCATTATCGACACGCCCCCGGCCCTGTCCTACGTGACCATTAACGCGTTTATGGCGGCAAATGGCTTGATTGTTCCTATTCCGCCCAATGCGCTCGACTATGCATCCTCGACCCAGTTCTGGTCCCTCTTTACAGATCTTGGCAAGAGCATGAAGAACGTCGTGCCTGAGCTCGACAAGCGTTTTGACTTCCTGCACGTTTTGTTGACGAAAGTGGACTCAAATCAGATCGCCACTAACAAGGTACGCGAGTGGATCACGCGCTCGTACGACAGCTTGGTGCTCCCGATCGAAATCCCGGCGACGACCGTGACGACGACAGCGTCGATGGAGTTCGGGACGGTCTACGACATCTCCAAGTACGAAGGCAGCAACAAAACGTATCAGCGTGCGCGGGAGGCCTACGACCGATTCGCCGAGATGATAGACCAACAGCTCACCGCACTGTGGACGCTGGAGGCGCAATCGCTGGAGGTGCCGGCATGAATTTGCGGGACAAGCTAGCAGCGAAGAACGCTGCCATCGCGGCGGCTTCCGATGAAAATCGAGCAAGTACACGACCGACCGACGGCGGCCCTAAGACCGCGCCCGGGCGGCTGCTCGAAGCCATGCCGATGTTGGCAGCTAAAGACAAACTGGTTGCCGATCTGGAACTCCAGATCGGCAAGTTGCGCCAGGAACTTCAGGTGGCGTCTGATGCAGGCGCGGAGTTAGGTCTGGATGTACTGGTCGAAATTCCCGGTCGTCGCCGAAAGATGACGGCGGAAAAGTATGCTGAGCTGCGTGAAAACTTGCGGCATAACAAGCTGATCCACCCCGTGGTAGTTCGCAAGACTGCAGACGGGCGATTCGAGATCGTGTCCGGTCACCATCGCGTTGATGCGTTCCGAGAGATCGGGCGCGACGTGATCAGGTGCGTGGTCATTGAAGGGAGTGACGACGAAGTCACCGACGGCGCCTTCAATGCCAACCTGATGCAGTCAGGACTGACGGACTACGAGAAGTATCTTGGCTTCAAGATTCGCATTGAACGCACTCCGGGCCTGACCCAAGCGGCGATTGCGGACCAGTTCGGTGTGACGCCCGCCATGGTCTCCTACATCTTCGCGTTTGACCAGTTACCGCTTGACGCCCTTTCGGTGATCGAAGGCCAGCCGGACATCATTGGCTCGACTGCAGTGGCCGCACTAGCAGGCATTGCGAAGCAGGGGAAAACTGCACAAGTCACGGATGCCGTTAAGAGACTGGCAGCTGGTGAGATCGATCAGAGTCAGGCAGTAAAGCTGGCCGGCCAGGATGCGGCGAAGCCGAAGAAGGAAGCGGCCAGCCCAGCGTCGGACAAAATTAAGCTGGGCAAGACGACGTACTGCGAAATGCGGCGAGCCAAGAATGTCGTACGCCTAGAGTTCAAGTCGGAAGCGGAAGCGGAGCGTTTGCATGCAGCCATCCGGGCATTCCTTGAAAACCAGTCCAAGAACACATCCGAAAGCGTTTAAGAAATAATGTTGTTCAAAATCAACGGCTTAAGAGTCTTAACATGCGCGGAGGACTCATGCAGTAAGGCCCCATAAAAGACAAAAGCCCCCGGCTGGAAACCGAGGGCTTTTGCGTAAGTGGACTTGACTAACGATTCTCGTCACTCACTAGACTCCCCAGCTGGAAACTGGAAAGGGACTGCTCTCAACCCGGAGTGTAGCGCAACGAGATCGACAGTCAAGCATTGAAATCCGTTTATTTGTAAATGGACCGCTCGACATGTCTATCGCGCAACGCTTCGTTGCTAGCGAGGGTGATCTGCACCCTTCAGCACCTGAGACTCACATTGATGGCACCGATTCGGCCGCCCTCGCCGCTTTTCATTGCGATTCGGTGAACCTTCCCTGGGTCATCTTTCGCGCTGCGTTCCGAGCAAATCACACTGAGCAACTTCCACAGCGAGCGCGGGCAGTTCTAGCTGCACTTGCCCGGACTGTCGATGCCGCTCAGCCATACGCTGCTATCTTTGCAAGACGCGAGTTACTCACTGGCCGCGCCATGCAATCCATGCGCACGTTCTATCGAAGCCTGGACGATCTGGAGAGAGCCGGATTCATCGATCGTCGTGCTCAGTCCCGTTACGTTGAAGCTGGCTTGTTCGGCCGCGCATACATCCACCTAACGGAGCGTGCTGCAGCCCTTCTCGGCCTCGCTAATGAACTCCCGCCCTCTTCCGTTATTCCGGCACCAACTCCACTTTCGGCTGCCTTACCCGCGAATTCCGACCAGGCCAGTACCACTCTCACGACTGCGTTTGGCCATCCGTCTGCCACGTTGGCAGACGGTGCTATATATAGGGATCTTAGCCCTAAGGTTCTTCAAAAGAGACAACCGGGGCAAGTGCCTACGGATCTTCAGAGGCTCCGGGCCCTGGGCTTTATTGATTTTCTGATTTTCAAACTCATGCGCGAAGCCCGCGAAAAGGGTAAGCGACTCTCGGACGTCGTAGAGGCAACCTGGCAACACCTGAAGGCAGCACAGGCTCCCATCAACTATCTCCGCGCCCTTCTGCGCAGCCCCGTCGACTTCAGTCAACAACTTCGACAACAAATGGCAGAACGAGCCGAAGAACAAAACCGACATGATCGTGCCGCGCACGCAGAAACAGTGGCGGCACAAAGCGCAGGACAAACGTTCGTCGACACCGCGGGTCTGTTCCAATACGTGGTAGCAGATGACGGGCAGTCGATGACAGTTTACAGCCTAGCGGAGGGCATCGCTCGCCAGGCAGCTGGGTGGAAGCAGAACTTCGCAGACGCTCGCGATCGAGCACAGATCCGGTCGGCGACACATGCCGACTTGGAGGCCTTCGCGCGAGCTGATCGAACCCGGAGTACTGCATCTTCTCATCTGCATGGGGCAGGGGAGCATGCCACCGACAAGCCGAAGGTCACCGCTCAGGTTCGAGACCACATCGCTGGGTTGCGCAGCATTCTCCGACCCCATGCATTTGGGTTAAGGTAGATTCGCATATAGTTAGGAATACGAATTTAATCAACTGCCAGCCGAACAAGGAAGGGCATGAAAGCGCCCAGTCGCGCTACAGGCTCAGAAGGGCAGGGTGGGTGCGCTGTCCAGACTGATATACCACGCGCATACCTCGACTTGCCCACTCGATTTGGTGCTCGACCCAACGCAGTAGCCAATGCTGTCCTTTCCATTCGTCTCACCACGCGGACAACGCGAGGTGATCGACTACGACGGTATTCGCTGTTTGGTAGGGGTGGGGTCGTTCAAGCGCCCTGTGTTTCTGAAGTTCCACTGAATAGATTGGGCTTTGCGTTTCGCGGGAAGCTTGTATAGCCGCCCGCTTGTGTAGTACTAGGACAGGATAGATGGTCTGCGAAGCGAAGCGAAGCGGGGCGAGTGCGAGTGCAAGAGGGGAGGCAAGAGGGGAGGGCGCCCATTGATCTGGAGCCGTAGTTCCCCGCATGCACATTTTCTGATTCCGATAGGCCAACTGCTAATCTGCACTCACAGTGCCGGCTTTTAGGCCTTGCTCAACGACGGCGCGTATTACTTTGGCGAACTCGTCGGGCGCTTCGACGCACGACGTATGGCCCGTATCAACCACCACAAGTCTCGAACCCGAAATGCCATTGCTCAGGCTTTCTGCATGGGAAAAAGTGCGTGCCGGATCGCGACTCCCGTGGACCACCACGGTGGGAAGGGATGATAGATCACTGAGCATGCTCGTGAGGTCAGTGTGTTGCAAACTGCGTAAGCTCTCGGCAGTCGCTTCAGCAGTAGTGCGGCGTGGATACGTCATAAACGAGTCCACAAGCTCGGCGGGGCAGACGCTTCCAAGCGAGCGTTCGGTCATGGCTTTCCACAGCGGCGGACCCCATGTCTGAAGGACACGCTCTATGACTGATTCGACGTCGCCATGTCCCTCTGTATTCGCTCCGCTATTGCTCAGCACGAGACCAACCACGTTGTTTTTCGTCGAGCGTAAATCGATTGCCGCCGCGAGCGCCGCGATCGGCGTACCCACCGAATGTCCTATCAGCACTGTTGGTCCGAGCTCTCTTAGTAGAATGGCTACACGTTCTGCAACCGAGCGAAGGTCGTGTGGGCCGGCGCCCTCGAGCCAGCCCACGCCGACGGCCCGAAGTTTAACGATTCTTGTGACGGGCGCGATGGCGTTTGGCGGAATGAGGGCGCCGGGCAAGAAGACGAGGGTCGGTCGGTTTTTGGGTCCATGACTGAGATGGAACGTGGCTATTGCCTGCGTCATTTATCTACGTCTGCTTTGTTATTCGATGGGAGCGGAGCAGCATCTTCGCGATGCGTTCTGGCGGTTCCGCGACTTCCAAAATGATACGCCGAACGCTTTTTCGAAGCGCTGCGGTTGCCGCGCGGCCAATCAGCGCTTCGGGCATCGGGCCGCATAATTGAATCAGTCAATCTTACTTTTGATTCGACAAGCTGACGCCCATATGAATAAGCTTGCCTGCGGTCGTTCCAGTGGCGGAGCGCCGAATAATGGGTTTCGCGCTGCTTTCACCAACTCTGATCCGACGAATCGTCGTGGGATGTTGGTGAGCAGCGCAGTCTATAAAAAAGCCGCTGCGATGCAACGCATTGGGATCGCTCCCAGCCGAATAAACGCTAGATCTTGGCTGGAGTCTTCCGGTGTTTTATTGTAGAAGTGGACGTATGAAAACTCTTGAAATGAGCCTCTTGCCCGACGCGCGCGCTGACCTGCTGTGCTATCTCGTCGCCACGGCGGCGGCGACTTACGCGCTGACCAGTGACTGGCGAGTGGACCTTATGGTGATCTCCTGCCGGTCGTGGCTTTTGCGCAACCGGCTGAGTTTGCCGTGGCTGCACCGAGTTCGCCTTGGGCAGTTGGCGTTGGAAATTGCACGGCGCGATCTGCGCCACGCAGGCATTGCGTTAAAACAAGCGGACGTTCAGGGTCTTTTCACCGGCGACATGAAGTTGAACCTAGTCAGCAAGGTCGTTCAGAGGATGCTTCAAGTATGTCGCTATGCGTTAGAGGATCATCGCTTCGCATGAGGATGGCAATGAACGCAACCAATCCCGTTGAGCCCACTGTCGTTGACGGTGGACTCGCGGTCGCCTTCGAACTCATCGCTGCGGGTCGCGTCGTGAAATGCACGGTTTCACGCGAATCGCTGCAACACTACTTTTGGCTTCAGCCTGGCGCGGACGATGCACGCGTGCTCAAGATTTTCAATGACGGACGCCAGCGAATCGCTGCTGTCGCCGAACGCAAGGCGCGTCGACTCGCAGCCGCTGCTATCCAGCTAGAGGCGGCCGACTTTCAGCGGTAGGCGAAAGAGGGGGGCGCGCGGTAATGCAATCCAAAATGCAAACATGAAAACTGAGAATTCAAATACTCGCGAAGCAGCGGCGCTGGCAAGAGTGGCCGAGGCCGCCCGTGAAGTGCAAGCAGCGTCTGCTGCGATAGAGGCCCGCTTCACCGCCGTAGGAGAGCGACAGGCTTCCGCGCTGGAGCTTGCACGTCTAACTGCCGCAGTCCAAGAGCTCGAAGACGCTCGGCTAGCTTTGGCGGTCGTGATAGATGACGGCAATCGGTGAGGGCGCCAAGAGTATTCGTTGTCTGCCGAGGCAGGGGTGCGAAACAAGTGCTGTCGCGGACGTTCGAATGGGTTGGACCATTCTCTGTCGGATTTCTTCGCGGAAGGCCCTGAGTCGAATTAGTTAATAGCTAGCAAGTGGTTGCAGGTTTTTTTTTAGCGCCGAACCTGGGCTCGAAGACACATCTGGCAAGAATGGCCGAGGCCATTTGAGACGGCCAAGTCGCATTTGATCGAGTAGTCGTGGCCTTTCATTGAAATGAGTGGGGGCACTACTAGCTATTTGGATTCGGAAGAAGTTACTAACCGCCTGCCCCGTCCGGCATGAGCGAAGAATAAGTCTGGCAATCGTGGCTACGAATATCGCGAGCAAGACTAAAGAACAGCGACCGCTATGCGGCTTCTATTCCTGCGCGTAACGCAGCCGCAATGATGGCTTGGCGCAAAGCGTCGTTGCGAATCAGTGGGCCACCTTTACGCGAGCCGCTCAAGACGCCATTTAGGCGATCGCCGAAAAGTACGACAGCGCGATCTCGATCGCGCTGTCGTGACATCCATATCAATCCATCGATGTCGCTAAACTGTTGGTGCAGGGCTTCGGCCCATTTCGCAGTGTCAACATAGTCTCGTGCTGGACTAGTTACGATCTCTTCCTTCGGTACCTTAAGGCGATGAAGGCCTTCACTAGTCAGGTCTACGAGTTTGAGGTCACGGCTTGGCGTCAGCTCCCCGTGCCCGCGCTGATCGAAGTCGCCGAGGTCGACAAACTTGTCTTTCGCATCGATCGGAACCTCGTGGAAGACCGTCTCAAAGATCGCGCAATCGAGCGTAGATCCGCCATAGAGGTAGGGAACGACGCTTCCCTCAGCATCCCGAAATGGAGAAAACCGGGTGGGTTTGCGTAAGACTCCATGAGCGTCCTGCCCCGGATTAAAGCTTTCTGGGTCGAACGCCGTGTCGTGGATTACGTGGATGACATCTCCCGCCAACCAGTGGTCAAAGAGCGGATCAAGCGCGGGTAGCGGGGCACGACAACTCAAATCGCGCTCCCTTGCGCGTCACGTTGCGCGGCTTCTATTACTAACTTCGGGTCCGAGGTTAGGAGGTCGACGGGTCGGGCGCTATCGGGCAACCAACCATTATTCGACGTGAACCAAAGCGCGAGTTTCCACGATGTCTTGCGGCCGCTGAAGGCGTCGAGCACGGCTTGTATCGCTTTGATTGGCTTATTTTCGTTGAACTGGAAGGCTGGGTACACCTCTCGATCACGCGCAGTCTTGTCAGGATGAGGGACCGCGAAAATTTGCCGACGCTTTCGCCAGTTGTCTGCCATCGCATTGCGATTGACAGATGTGGACCTGTTGGCAGCTGCAATATCTTCAGCGGAAAAATACCCAAATTCGTTGAGAACACGTGCATGGCGGATAGCAAGTCGTTGCGCCATGTCGAGTTCAACCGCGCTCGGCACGAGCATCCGTTCGGTCATGAAATCGACCATCTCCTCCAGACGTCTTTCGCGCACTGCAGCCGTTTTCTCAACCATGAGACGGTCGAGAAGGGACAGCGATGCAAGCAGCATGTTTGAGATTGCATCGTCCTTCACTTGAAGAAGGAAGGTGCGACCAGTGTGCGGGAGGCCAGAGCGATCGACCTTGTAGGGCTCCACGGTGAAAGCATCCCCAGAAGGGATGACAGAGGTAGCTTTGACCATGGGATCTCCAAATTGACCATATTGAACCAATTATACGACAACAGATCAAAAAGATCAACAACGTCATGCTGAGTCCGGCTTTTCGGCTCCGTACTGATGACGCCAGGCCGTCGTTGGCAACATTTCGCAAACACAAAAGCACCGGAGCCGGACGCGGAATCGATGAAACAGCCGGCAAAGCGCATTGCTGTACTCGGTGATTGAATACGCCACGAATCGTCTGTCATAACGTAAGGAGCGATCTATAGGAGCGTCGGGTGCGCGAGAGATATTCTTCAGTTTCGGCGAGGTTTGTGAAGCAGGGCACGCCAAATTATGTGGTTGCAGGGATATTGCCACTGCCGTGAGTGTGCCGGCTCCCGCTCCAAGCAACGGCGTTAAGCATTCTTGCAGCATGAGTCGGAGTGAGAGCACAAGAGGGTAGTGACAGCCTTCGATGTCGACGCAGAGCAGGTCTCTGTCATCGACATTTTCTACGGCGGACAGGATTATGAGACAGTCCTGCAGGGCGATACTGACGACCCGTGAAGCCGCGGGAGTATGAGACGTAGTCGTCGGTCGGCGCACCACACCGCACGTGTTGCGCCACTCGGGGTGCCCGTCTATGAGGAGGCGGAAAAGAAGCGCGTGCGACGCACACTCGCCGGCCTCTATCAACGGATGACCTACGCCGGCGCGCTGTGGTCTGAACACCAGTATCGCGGCCTTGGTTCGATCCGTCCCGCCGGCGCGAGGCCCCGCACCTGCTGCGTCAGCAGGTCAGACTAGTCCCGGACTTCCCAGATCTTGCCCAGACCTGCTACCTCGCACAGGATCGCCCAGGCCGCGTAGGGGATATGCGACTCTTCACTTATCCATCGCCGAACTTGCCGGCCGCCCCCTTTTTCGCTCAAGCCCACCAGATCCGCGACCGCCCGACCGGTTAGCCCCGTTCGACCTATGACCTCACGTATCTCAACACCGGTTGGTTGCTGCCAGCCTTGTACCCACGGCAGCAGACATTCCGGGCGAATGCGTGTGTGGAAGTCGTTATTCATTTTTTCCTTTTGTGCCCAGTCTATTTATTAAAGCCACCGTGGCGGCCGCTCGCCTTCGTTTACGTCGATAGGGCCTGCGCGGTGATCACGGGGCGCCCATGCGCGACGATGAAGGTCCAGAAGATCGCGGGCCATGCTTTCCGAGTCTGCGGCCGAAAAGTGCAACTCGATCGGTATCTGGCGTGCAGGGTCCCCGTCGATCGCCACCACCAGCGTGATATCGCGATAACCTGGTGCTTCCTGATTCGCCACATAGCGGGCCTGATAGCGTTCGCCATGAACCGGCGCCGGCTCCGGCGCGGGGCGTTTGTCCAGATTCCAGCGCGCGATTATCTGCTGCCAGCGCAGTCCACCGCCAGGAAAATAGCCATGTACTTCAACGGCCGGCCGGTGATCGAGTCGCAGCACGGCGAGACAGTGCTCGAAGTGATCGTCTTCCAGAGCCCGCAGCGCCGTGAGGTCGAAACGGTAGTCGGTCCCGTTGTACAGGCCCGCGAGAAATTCCGCGACGGTCTCCGCCTGGTCGGTGTCGCCCTCGGCAACGTCGACGAGTTGCAGGAGCGAATCGAGACCGCGGTCTCGATCACCGGCGCGGATCTCCGCTGCGCGCTGCGCCGACGTCTGGCCGGCGTGCGCGTTTGCAAAGAATTCCGTGACGGTGTGCTGGAAGGCCTCAAGGAGGTGCTCGGGCACGTCGCTCGTGATTTGGCGTGTTTTCGGGCGAGGCGGAATGTTCATGGTGTTACCTTGATTGTCCGGAATAGGGGGCTTCGACTTCGTACCCGCGTTCGATAGTAAAAGCGGCGATGCTGAACGACACCGTTCCATCGAGGGCTTCGGCCAGTGCAAGCCCGGCAACCATGCCGCGGAAATATTCGCTACTGTACCCAACGCCAGTTCTTCGCGTTCGTTCGCGCCAGGCCACAACCATGTGCGCCTTGAGACGTCCCAGTCCGTCGGCGCCAGCGTAAATCGTTCTGCCTTCCATGTCTGGTCCTGTTCAGTCAGTCCGTATATGAGATCGTACGACAGCGCCGGCCTCGGCGGTCCACAAGCCGATCCAGGATCTAGCCCCCACGGCTTCGCCGCGGAGGAGACACGCAGCCTACGGCTGCTTGACGACCCCGGCCGTGGTCTGCCTGCGCCGTACCGGATCGTCCCGGCGCTACTGCGCCGCGCCGGCGCTCTCCCCACGCCTACTGGCGCGGGTCCCCGTGCGCCTCGATCCGGGCGCGCCGGCGCGCCCGTGACACGTGCGGTTATCCGGGCTCAAGGTTTGGCAGGAAGGGGCATCCCTACCGGACGACTGGGACGCGCATGCCGCTGATGCTATTTTCGGCCAGCTATGAGCCTGAATGAAATACCACCGCCGCCCATGGATTCAGGGGCATTTCCTGTACCGGGCAACGGCCCCGGTGTGAACCGGGGCCGACGAGGGTTATTCCTGACGCCGCGCGAGTTGCGCCCGCTTGAGTTCGCCCGGAGCGCCGAAGTCGAAGTTTTCGACAGTGAAGTTGTAGCCGTAACGCTCGATGCCTTCGCCGTCCGTGAAATCGTTGTTCGACAGCTTCGCTTCAACGATCAGTTGATCGCCCTTCAGAACGTTTCTGGCGATGGCCTCACCGCGCGAACCGAACGCCGTAAATTGGATTCTCACCTGACGCTCTTTTGCTTCGCCGCTGCCTTCGTCGCGACCGGCGTACTCGTTGGAAATCAGTGTGAATTTGGTCACCTTCGAATCACCGTGGTTCGCAAGCAACGGAGCGGCGGCAACACGGCCAGTAAAGAAAAGCTTGTTCATGATTTGTACTCCTGAGAGTTTGAATGAAACAGAGGGAGACTTTCGTTAAAATCGTGGCTCGGGTAGGGCAGGCTGCGGGGCACGGGGCGGCACGCGATCAAATTCAGAGAGAGCGTTGCGGGCTATCGCGCGCAACTCGTCCCGGTGCATGTCGATTGGGTGACCGTCGCGATCCCGCATGTTGGCAATCCGGTCGAGTGCTTCAGCGGAGCGCGCTGCGGCATCGGCGGACAAGGCCATGCGGAACAGTTCCGCGCGCACCAGGGAACGATCGCCGTATTGATAGACGGCCAGCAGCGGAAGGAGGGCGGTTAGCCACGTTGGGCGGATGTGAGCGGTATCCATGTCGGTTTCCATAGTGAGGTCATGCCCGGCCCGAAGGCCGGGCGTACCTGTCAGCCGCGTAGGCGGCACAGTTCGTCGGCGAGCACCCAGAGGGCGCGGTTGAGCCTGATGTTCTGGTCAATGCCGGTCACGGCTCGGGTTGTGGTTGCCCGGCCATTCGCATTACGACCGCGCAGGCCGCCATTGATCATGTTTTCCTGCACGCGATTGAATGTCGTCCACAGGTCTGGTGCGCGATCCTCCATGCGATGCGGTGTTAGAAGTTGCTGCTCAGTGATGGGTGCGGGCTTGTCGTCGTCGTACCGCAGCGTAAGCGCGGCCCGTGCGAAAGCGGTCTGTTCGCCGTCGGTCAATGCCAGACCGGCCATCTCTTCGCGCTGATGGGTCGCTGCCTCAAAGCTGTTGAGCACCTTGAACGCTCCCTCGATCACCTCGCCGATCACGTCACCCTTGTGAGGCACACGGATATCGCCAACGGTGTCGCCGCAGACCATGCCGTTCTGGCACACGAACCGGAACATCCCGGCGATCATCTGGTAGCTGCTGCTGCCATCGTGACTGTTCAGGAGGATGATTTCGTTGGCTTCACGTCCGGTGATCTGGTCGGCGTGGCGCAGGCGGACCAGATGTTTCGTATGCGCGCGTTTTTCATCGTTACGCACGCGGGTCTGGCAGACCATGAAAGGCTGAAAACCTTCCTTGCGCAGGCCGTCCAGTACATCGCTGGTTGGAATATAGCTGTAGCGTTCCGAACGGCTTTCGTGCGCGGACAGCGCAAAGATCGACGGTGCAACCTCCGCAATCTCGTCGTTCGTCAGCGGGTGATCCGAACGCGTGCCGACAGCGTTGCGAGTGAAGCGGCTTGTGAGATAAGTGGTGTCCATGCTGTTCCCCTATATCAGGATCAGCCCCAGCCCACAGGCCAGGGCCGTGGATGGTCAATGCGTTAGTCGATGGCGCGAAGGATGTTGGCGGCCTCCACGTGCTGCGTCGCATAGGCGCGAAGCGCGTGGTAGTGCCCGATGATCGTGTCGTCGTGGTTAAGTTCGGCCAGATGGCAGAGCGCAAAGAGCGTTACGACGACGCCGAAAGCGTCCGCGCCCATCATGTCGTTGTAACCGTTCAGGTGCCAGCGGACATAAAGCCGTCCGCTCTGCTCCGGAGCCATGTAAAAGCCCCCGTTCGAGAGCTGGAAGAAGCTCCACGAACCGCCGTCATAGGCGCTTGCGAGACGGCTCGCCCACTCATACACCAGTGCCTCTCCACGCAGAAAGTGGGAACCCAGATAGTGCGGCAGGAAGTTGGGGCGCAGTTCGTCGGGCACGACAGACGAGGTGATCGCGTCAACAGAGTTTGCTTGAGTCATCGGTTTTTCTCCGGTTAGTGACCGAAAACAATTCGGCCTCAGTTCTTATTATAGGGCAATTTGCCCTAATATGAAGTTGATGATGATCAAATCGGTGAATTATTTTAAATTGCCTTTTCGAGGCGATTAATTATTAATATGGCGGATTGTCTTTCATAATAGGGCAAAATGCCCTATTATGGTTGTGAGGCCGGAAGCTACTTCTGGTCACTAACCGGAGAAAAACCGATGGAAGCACATGAACAGAAGGCTGTTGTGTCAGGTACGGACGGCACGGACCTGCCGGAAACCCGCTTCGGCAACGAAGCACAGATCGAATACGTCCCATATGGACGGCTGTGCCGCTCGCCGCTGAATGTCCGCAAAAAGGCACCCACCGGCGTCGAGGCGCTGGCCGGAACGATTGCCGGAAAAGGACTGTTGCAGAATCTCGTTGTGCACGCTGTCAAAGGGTCGCGCGCGAAGCAGCCGAAGCTTGGGGTCTGCGCCGGTCAGCGGCGTCTGGCCGCGCTCGATCTGCTGTTCGCGCAGGGCAAGATCACGAAGGAGCAGCCTGTGCCAGTGCTGATCGTCAGCGAGGGCGAAGCCGTCGCCGCGTCGCTGATCGAGAACCGCGAGCGAGAGGACATGCATATTGCCGATGAGAGTGTCGCGTTCCGGCTGCTGATCGAAGAGGGCAAAAGCGTAGTCCACGTGGCGGCGCTTTTCGGGATGTCCGAGCTTGCCGTGCGGCGAAGCCTGAAACTCGCGAGCCTGTCGCCGACGCTGCTGGAGGCGTTCCGTACCGACCAGATGGATTTCGAGCAGGCCACCGCGCTTGCACTGGCCGACGACCACGGCACGCAGGAACAGGTATGGGATGAGGCGCGCGAGCCGTGGCAGCGCACACCGCGCGAGCTTCGCGCAGCCATTACCACCACCGAAATCGACGCGAGCCGCAGCCATCTGGCGAAGTTCGTCGGGATCGAGGCCTATGAGGCGGCAGGGGGACACGTCCGGAGGGACCTTTTCAGCGATGCGGCGAACGCCGGGTTTATCGCTGATCCGGACCTGCTGCACCGGTTGGCGACGCAGCGTCTTGTCACCGCCTCACAGGAGATTGCGTGCGAGGGCTGGTCTTGGATCGAGACGAGGACGCGCCGCGACTATAACGAATTGTTCGGCTTTGCTCGTTTGCGTTCAGTGTCGCGCGAACCGACGCACGAAGAGCAGGCTGAGCTCGATGCGCTGATCCTGAAGCGTGACGCTGCAAGCGACGCATTGAATGCGTATTACGACACGGACGGAGAGTCGGACGAGGACGAACAGGAGCGACTTGAGTACGCCGCCAACGCCGCGAGTGATGCGGTCGACCTCTATGGTGAGCGGTTCGAAACGTTCGACGCCGACGATATGAAGCGGGCCGGTGCGTTCGTCGTGATCGACAGTGACGGGCAACTGTCGGTCGAGCGCGGCCTGATTCGCCGTGAGGACGCGAAGACGGTCGCGGGCGGCGCAAACGCGGTTGCAGATGTCGGCGTCGGCGTGGCGGCACCGAAGAAAGCCAAACCGTTGCACGGCGAAAAGCTGTGCCGACGCCTCACCGCGCATCGCACGGCGGCGATTCAGGTGGAACTGGCACGCCAGCCCAATGCAGCGCTTGCGGTGCTGATGAGCCGGATGATTCCGGTCGTGTTCGAGGAGGTCTATGCGCGCGAATCCGCGGAGTACGCCATCCGCATTGAGGCGCATACGTCGCTCGACCGGTTGCTGACCGATGCCGACGACATGGCCGACAGCGTCGCATGGAAGGAGATCGAGGGCGAGCGCGCGAAGTGGGCGCGCATGCTGCCGCAACGGACGGCGGAACTGCTGCCGTGGCTGCTGATGCAGGACGTGGATATTACGTCGAACCTGTTTGCATTCTGCGTCGCCGCCACGCTCGACGGCACCAGCGCCGTTGATCACGCGCACCCGATCAACGAACTGGTTGACCTGCTCCATGTTGACCTGTCGTATTACTGGAAGCCGACGCGGGCGAGCTACTTCGATCACGTGTCGAAGGCCCGCATGGTGGACGTGATCGCGGCGGCGGTCTCGCCGGAAGCGGCGGCGAACCTGCAAGGCATGAAAAAGGGCGACGCCGCAGCGGCGGCAGAACTGCGCATGGCCGACAGCGGCTGGCTGCCCGAGGTGCTGACGAACCGCGAGACACCCGAGCGCCGGTCATATGGCGATATCAACGCGGATGATGATTCGGACGACGCTGACGAAGGCGACGGGGACGATGATGGCAACGAAGCGGCAGGCGCGAAGGAGGAACCGCAGGACACGTAATCACGTCATGTCATGACACGAAGCCCGGGCCACGCGCCCGGGCGATATTTCGCCTTCCGGGCCGCCGTTCGCGCGGCCCTTGCCAGACGTACGATCAAAAAAGGAGCCGGGACCGGTAACTGTAGGTAGCGGCCCGGCTCCACAAACACACGCTGTGCGGATCAGACGACCAGCCGGCTATCCTCATTAACGGCACCCAGGCGAAAGCCTCAACGCGCCTCCATGCTGCCAGCCATCTACCGCGCTTGGCGCCCGCCGCGCAGATGAGCGCGCGCCTGCGCGCCCGCATCGAGGCCCACGGGGACCCTCGCCAGCAGGCGTGGGGAGCGGGCCGACCCGGCGCATCGCGGCGGGGCGATGCGGTCAGGTCTTCGGTTTCTGAGGGTATTTGCGCTTTAACTCTTCAATGTCCGCACTGGTCACTTTGGGCTGGTCGTACTGTTGCGCGTATAACTTGTTCAACTGAATCTTGGGCATGGTCGGGTTTTCCGCCCGCAGTTGCTCCATCGTTTTCCGGCCCTTGCGGGTTTGGCCACCGTCTTCGGGTTGAGCCTGGACGTTGACCGGAGACCGGGCGTTGTCGTCGTGTGCGAGCGTGTCAATGGCGTTCGATGGAGGTATGTCACGGGTCCTACCGGTGGCGGCGGTCGCGGTGCGTTTTTTTCGGATGCGATAAAGCGCAGACTTGAGACCGGTGATGCGGAAGGTAAAGCCCTCGGTTTGCAGTTCGCGCAGGATCGAGGCGAGCGACAGCCCGTTGTTCAGCGCCTGCTCGATGACGGGGAAGTAGGCATTGAGGCGGGCGGTCTGGGAGCGTTCGTGCGCGTGGTCGTGCAATTCCCCCACGCGGCGGGCGAAATCGTCGAGAGCCATACAGATTGCCTCCTGTGTGAAGTCCAATTGCATCCTGAATCGAGAAAGTGCATCCTGACAGCATTCTAGCTGCCGTCTTTGTGACGTTCAATCGAAGTCGCAGCACATTCCAAGTGCGACCTTTGCCAATTTCAATGTTTTAGCGAGGCACGTCTGATATGTTTACACGCTGCTACGCATCGTGCAAAATATCCGTGCCAAAGGGGTCTTCCCCTTTGAAACCCCGGCGGCCACTGCCGCCTCCTGAACCCCACAGGAGCGCCGATGGAATCGGAGATGGTGAAGATCGTGGTCGAGGTCGCGCAGAGCGACAACCCCACCTTTGACGACGACAAGATGGTCATCGTGATGGAGGTGGATGTTCCGGATCGCGAGACGGCACGCGCGCTGTTAATGCAGGCAGAAGCCGATGAACGCAGCATCGCGCATCTGGGTCAGACGATCGAGGAAGGCGAGGTTTGGCTCTCGATCGAGGACGATGTAGTCGACGATCCCAGCCCGTGTTTTCATCGAGCGGACGCGGTGGATGCGTTGGAGATGTACCTGGGCATTACGCCGGGGATCTCGAAGAAGGCGCTTGCCAAGGCGAACGTGAACCGGCTTTATCGCCAAATTCAAGCCGAGAATGCCCGCGAAGCACGGGAGGGTGCCGATGCCACGCACGAAGAGTAACGGCGGTGTGGGGCTCGGCAAGCCCATCGCGTTCCGGTTGTCGGAAGCGGACCGTGCCGTGTACCTCGAGAAGGTTGCCGCATCGGGGCTGACTCAATCCGAGTTTTTTCGGCAGGCCGTGCTGACCAATCGCACGCAGGTGATTGCGCGCCCGAAGGCGAGCGACGACCGGAAGCGTCTGCTGTACGTCTTCAACAAGACCAGTAACAACCTTAACCAGCTCGCGCATCGCGCGAATTCCGAGCACGTGCGCGGCAAGCTGTCTGAGGCAACCTACGAGCAGATGCTCGATCAATTGCAAATGATCTCGCGCTATCTGAAGGCCACGCTGGCCCAAGTCGAGTAGGCGGATTCATCATGCTCATTCGCATCCGAGGCTATCACGACGGCATTAAAGAGTATCTGGAAAAAGGCCAGAAGAAAGACCGCGAATTTAATCGCGACGAAATGGATGAGCGGGTGATTCTTGCGGGTGATCTTGATCTTACCAACGAGATTATTCAATCCATCGAAACGGATTCGGAACGATATCTGAATATCACGCTCTCATTTAAAGAAGATGAAGTATCGCGCGACGTGCTGGAGCAAGTTGTGCGCGACTTCGAGGCGTTTGCGATGTCTGCTTTTCGGCGAGACGAATACGCGTTCTATGCCGAAGCCCACGTTCCACGTCTAAAGAGTTACGCCGATCGACGAAGTGGAGATCCGATCGAGCGGAAGGTTCACGTCCATATCGTGCTGCCGAAGGTGAACCTGCTCACTGGGCAGCGACTCGATCCGTTCGGTCTGGTCGATCGGCAGGTGCGCTTCCTTGAGGCGTTTCAGGAACACACCAACAACCGGTTCGGGCTGGCGAGCCCGAAAGACAACCGGCGCGCTGAATTCAATGACGCGTCGGAGATGATCAGTCGCTACAAGGGCGACGTGTTTGCCGGGGCGAACCGCGAGCTGAAGGCGTCCATCCTCGACGCCATGATGACGCGGGGTATTACCCAGTACGCAGACTTTCAGGCGCTTCTTGCCGAGTTTGGCGAGACACGTACACGCAACGCAGGGCGAAGCCGCGAATACGAGAACGTTAAACGGGCAGGGGACGCGAAGGGCGTCAACCTCAAGGAGTACGTGTTCACGCGCGAGTTCGTCGAACTGGACGCCGATGCGAAACGCGAGGCCTTGGTCGCTAGTCTGAACGCGAAATACGAGATACCCGGAGTGGCTCGCGAGACGCCGACCGCGATGCTTGATGCGTTGCGCGAATGGCATGAGGTGCGTGCACTCGAAGCCAAATATATCAATAGCGGCAGCCCGTTTTACAAGGTGTATCAGAAGGCCTCGCCGGAAGAACAACGGCACATCTTGATCGAGCGCGAGGCGCGCTTTTACCAACCATTTGGAGGGCACGATGGCAGAGAAGAACGAACCGGCTCACGACGAGACCCCCGATTCGGGCAATGGCAGGCATGGCGAGGAATTGGATACCCTGGCCCCGGTGATCGACGAGGATGGGGTCGTCCACGAGATGCACGAGAGGCCACACGAGAGCGAGGGCAAACCGAGTGGGGCCGAGCATGGGGTCGAGACTGGTCGGCGCTCGAGCGGGAGCACGAAACGCTCATCGAACAAGGCGTCTTCGGCCGGTGGCGAGCCCGAGCGGATCGTGACGATGACGTTGAGTTCGATCGACCCGGGCCGTCGGCCGAATCCATCGACGGTATGCGAGGTGTGCCCGGCCGGCGTGTGGATGGCGGCACCGCGCGAAGTGAAATGCTACTGTCGGATTCTGCACATGTTCACATGGAAGACGACGGAGCCGACGGAGTTGACGCACTGCGACGGCCTCGCGATCGCGATGGAGAAGGAGGAGTAGAGGATGCATCAGACGAAAGATCAGGCGACGGATCGAGCGACGAGTCAATCGACGCATCAAGTGAGCCCCGCAAAGAGCAGTTGGCGGAACGCGGCGAAGGCTGGCGCACGGTGGTTGAACGGATGTATGCGGCGTATGAGCGCGCGGACAGTGAAGAGCGCGCACGGCTCATCGCCACGAGCGCGGAAAAATTCGCACGAGAAAAATTTGGCCTCAAAGGCGGTGGCAAGCTCCCCCGCGATTTCGACCCAGACACTGAGCCGCGCAGTCTGGCTCAGGTCAAGTCGCTGGGCGGTGTTGCGTCGGTTTCGTTTGACGGCCCAGCGGCCGGTGCTCAAGGGGGCGAGGCTGGCGGGATTGGCGGTCGGGTTGGCAGCTCGAGCGACTCAAGCGGTAGACGGTCGCGCATGGCGTCGCCCAATTCACCGGGCGTTGCGGATCACCCATACCGTTTCGATGGCGCTGATGGGGTTTATGAGTCCTTTGGCGAGCCGCCGAGCACCGCCGAAGTCTCACGCGGCATGCCGGCGGTCGCGACGCCTGGCTTCGTCGACGTATTGCAACCCGATGGCGGCATATCGCAACTAACGATCTCCCCGCGATCCGCTACCGGACGGCAAGCCGATTCGGTGCGCGACCAGTTTGCACGGGACCTGGCTGAAGCCCGTGCGGCACGTAACGACGGCACGCGCTCGGAGTTTCAAGAGATCAAAGCCACGCTTGATGCGTACCGGCTTCTCGCGGCTCTTTCGCACTCGCACGGGCTGGTCGTCGGTAAATATCAAATCACGAAGGGGCGCGACGGTAGCGACCGGATTCAGGCCGGCTCGCGCAACCTGAATGTCTCGGATTTTCTGACGAAGGAGATGAATTTGCCGTGGTCAGAAGCCGCCCAGTTGATGCGCGAGCAATACCGGGCGCAGACTGGACTCGACCCCGCGCATGCGCCCCGCCGCACGCCGGAGCAGGATCTGTGGAGCCAGTTTCAGCGCTTTCGGAAGCAGTACAGCGATGCATTGCGTGCCGAATGGCTGGAGCAGGGTGGTCGTGAGCAAGCGCGGCGCAGTGCGATTAAATCGACCTTTTATGCGAAACGCAGTGCCGTCGTTGACAACAGCGGCTTGTCGTCGGCCGCGCGCCGTGCCGCGGTGTCTGTGGCTCGCGTAGAGCGGATTGAAGCCGAGGCCGTCTTGCGAAAACAGATCGCTCGCGAGCGCGATGCATTGAAAATGGCGATGCGGCGGCCCTTGACGGACCAGTATCGGGACTTCCTGCAGGAACAGGCGCAACTCGGAAATGTGCGAGCACTGCGTGAGCTGAGAAGGATGCAGCCAATTCAGCCAACACAGCGAACGGGCGACGACCGCGAGTGCCCCGGCATCGCATTCGGGGCGAGCCGCCGGGTCAGCGGCAACGAGCCAAACGAAATCATCTATAGCGGGCCGGTCATCACGCATCATGTGCAGGAGAACGGCAACGTCGACTACAAGCGCGATGGCGCGGCGCTCATGGTCGACGAAGGCCGCACCGTGCGGATGTGGGTCCACGATCGAGACGCAATCGAGATCGGCCTACGCCTCGCGCAGCAGAAGTTCGGGCCGACGCTTACGCTTACCGGGCCCGAGGAATTCAAAATGGCGACTGCGCGCGTTGTGGCCGAGGCGCGCATGAATGTGGATTTTGATGATGAGGTCTTGAGCGGCATCTTGCATGCACGGCGCGCCGAATTGGATGCCGAGGCAGATGACCGGCGCGCGCTCGAACGCGGGCGGGATGCCGCCGTGCGTCGTCAGGACCTTGACGAATTGCCTGCACGCACTTCGAATCGGGACGCGCCCGGCGCATCGGAACAGCAGAGAGAGAATGACGATCCAGAACCCGACTCGGACGAGCCTGACCAGCCCGAGATTGATCGATAATCACCGGCACGGCCGCGTTCGGTCGCGCCTAAGAAAGCACAATTTAAAGGCAAAAACCTATGGCACGTTATGGCATCGTTCCGAGAAGCGAACCTATTAACGCAGTGATTTTTCAGGGCACGCCGTCGCAGCTGATTAACCTACCGGCCTTCATCAAAGGCGCGCTTGCCATTTTGGCCATTGGTATCGGCTTCGGATATGCGTCAACCCAGTGGCCCGTGCCATGGTTCATTCCCGTGCTCGCTGTCCTTCTGGTGCTTGGCGCCATCGGACTCGCGTATCTGCAGGTCAAGTTCACCGAGTTTGAGATCGATGTGGAACGGATCACCTGTCGCAAGGGGATCCTCAATAGAACGGTGCAGAGCGTCGAGTTGTTCCGAATTCAAGACGTGACCTCAGTTCATCCTTGGTGGCAACGCATGTTCGGAATCGGCGCAGTCGTCGTGATGACGAGCGATTCGAACAACCCGGTGTGGCGATTGCCGGGGATGAAGGACGCGGAACAGTTGCGCAACGAGCTTAACCGCGCGGCGATCGCATTGCGCGATGTGAAAGGCGTACGGGAAGTCAATATGGGCCGTGTCTAACTGTGGAAATGGCGCATCGATCCTGCGTAGGTACGTCGGCTAATGCACGCCGGCAAGATGCCTGTGCCACGGTCTGGCGAAGACCTCGATGACGCCCCTAGCCCGGCTCAGAGCGCGAGCGCGGTGACTGGCCGCCCGTCACGCCGTGATTGGAGCCGGTGCCGGGACCGCGTGGACGGTCCATGGCGGTATCGGCGCACGAGCGGTGGTGGCCGCATTCGGGCTCCGCGAGCCGGGTATGATTGGACTCATCCAAGCAACGGGACGTCGATCATGTGTTACTCAGCTCAGATCACGGCGGACTATCGCAAATACGTGCATGTCTATGGCGCGGACATTGACATTGACGAGTTCGTGCGTTTGTTTTGGGACCGCCGCAGCGGCAGCAAGTCCAAAATTCCGAAGGCAATGGAGGCGCCGTTTCTGACGCCGCAAAACGATGTCGAGAACCGCATCAAGGAATCGATCACCGCATTTTCAGCTGAGCAGACGGCGAAACTCGAACAGGATCTGTTTAAACAGCGCACGCGCCTCGCAGATGCCGAGCGCACGCTGCTCACGAAGACCACCAAAGCGGCGACCGAAAGCAAGCGAATCGCGACCGACAAAATCGATTGGATCCGCGGCAAACTTGAGGACTTCAGTCGAACAGAACTGAAGGATCGTGATTCGCGGATATTTCCAGGCCAATACGCCCCTGTGATGGTTGTCGAGGACGGCCACCTGGTCGTCAAACCGATGCGGTATCAATGCCGCCCGGCCGGCAAACCGGCGTTCTACGACACAAAGTACCCGGGCACCTATAACGCAAGACGGGACAACCTCGAGGGTTTCTGGAAGGGCTTGTTTGGCTACACGCACGGCTTGATGCTGGTCAGCGCTTTTTATGAGAACGTGCCATGGCACCGTATGGAAGGCCGTGAGCTCGTCGAAGGGGAGAACGAAGAAAATGTTGTCCTCGAGTTCAAGCCCAATCCGCCCCAGGATATGTTGATCGCTTGCCTATGGTCGAAATGGACCGGTCGTGACGAGCCGGATCTCCTTTCGTTTGCGGCCGTGACAGACGACCCGCCGGCGGAGATCGCATTGGCCGGTCATGACCGCTGCATTGTTCCCATCAAGCCCGAAAACATCAATGCGTGGCTGAATCCCGACCCCGCTGATCTGGCCGCGCAATACGCCATCCTTGATGACCGTCATCAGCCCTATTACAAGTATCGACTTGCGGCTTGAACTGAAGGTGCTTCGCGCGCGCTATTCAGATCGTTAAAGAATGTCCATCTGAAAACCGGAGCGACGTATCGTTGATACCGTCGAACGTGAGGCGGCCAACTTCGGTGTCGAGCGCACCGTCTCGCTGAGCGCGCCGACTGCCCGTGTTTTCACGAACGCGCGCGTTTGATCGCCTCGATCGCCTTGATCCGGGCAATGTCTGCAATCATTTCCGCCCACTTCCCAAGAAGTGACGTATCGTCAGTCAAGAACAGCGGGTGTTCGGCCCACACGCTGACGTTCGGCCCTTTCCAGCCGATCTCGAACACCCGCATGTCTTCGTCATCGCTGACGCCCGAATTGATCAGGTCCGTGAACGAGGCCAGGTTCCAAAGATGGACTTCTAGCGGATCGATGTCGTAGAGCACGACAAGCACAGCCATAGCCCGCCTGGATGCGGCGTCCCTGCTGCCCGCCATCAGGAAGACGAAACGCTCATCGCTGCTGTCGGGTTTTCCAAAAATCACTCGGTACAGCGAGGTTCGGCACCGATCGCTCAATTGCGTGTTCATGTCCGGTTGTGTCTCGACTTTGCAAGTCAAAGAAGGGCCTGGTCTTTGGCGTTCGCTGCAGATCCCTGCTCACGGCTTGGACTAATCGTCATCGTCCAAGCCGAGCGTCCACTTCCCTTGTTGGAAAGCGTCTTCCCCGTGCGGAACGACGTGAATCATCCTTGGTCGAATTTGTATTGCCATCATAGAGAAAACACGAGTGAAAAGTCGAACGCCGGATATCGCGACCTGCTTGCGCAACGTGCAGCGCTGGACGAACAAATTGAAGCGCTTCGAAGCGTCGAGCGAGGCGAGGTAATCGATTGGATCTTCGAACAAATGGCGCTGTTTCAGATCAAGCCTGAAGACCTGGGTCCCCGGCGCGGTCCGAAAAAGCACTCCGGTCCGGTTGCCGCCAAGTATCGCGATCCACAATCAGGTGCTACATGGGCCGGCCGCGGAAGGGCGCCGCGTTGGCTGGCAGACCAGGATCGAGAAAAATTCCTGATTGCGGACTAGTTGGTGGCGAGGCGAGGGTCTGAAAACTTATCCCCAACTTTTGTGGACAGGCCTGTGGATGAGCAGACGAGAGACGGCGTAAGTCTTTGTTGTTGCTCGGCTTTAGAGTCGCGCCGCGATGTGCGTCACCTATGCCTCAGCTAAGCGTCACCTAAGCGCCGACCTTATTCGACCAGAGCAGGTTCAGGCTCCGGCGGTTCACCTCTTTTGGGCGCGGGCTTGAGACCCGCCAGGACGTTCTGCCGCACGTGCTGGTGGATCAACAGAAGCCGCACCTTTTCCATCGCGACCAACTCGCCGAGATTCTCCGCACGCCGTGCCTGATGGATAGATCTGAAATAGCCGTCGATCTCATTGATGACGCCGCGGCTGAACTGAACTTCCAGCACAAGCCGCTCCACATCTTCATTGCCGCGATATTTCTTCCACAGCGAACGCAATTCCTTCAGGCTAAGCGGAGCGAATTCGGGCAAGGGTCTAGCCATGACCGCGCGCGCTTTTTGGAGCAGACCGATGGCCTTCGCCCCGAAGGGATGACGCCGAAGCTTGCCTTCTTCGCCGCGACGGTCGAAGAACTGAACGATGAACTGCGACCTGCCGTGGAAGCAGCGCTGACCAGGCACGGCATCGAAACGTCGTCGATTCTGGTCAACGTGGGCGACAGTAAGCTCACGACCAACGATGACATCCGTGAGTTCAACCGGCTCGACACCCCGGAATCGAAGAAGCGGTTTATCCTGTTGGTCAACAAGGGCCGGGAAGGGCGGAACTGCAGATCGCTTTTCGGTGTTGGCCTGTACCGCGAACCGAAATCTAAGATATTCGTGCTACAGGCGTCCATGCGTTGCTTGCGTTCGATCGGCGGCGGACAGCACACGGGACAGGTCTACCTTGCTGAGCAAAACCTAGGGAAGGTCTGCATAAATCGTGCAGGATTGGGTTGCCAAATAGACCGACGACTGCGACGATTGTGGAATGAAACAAGCTAATCTGGGATTGGATTTGACGACCAAACGAACGCGTAAGCGGGAGTTCCTCGACGAGATGAAC